>Ga0209770_10000028_pt1 | contig 87674 bp, 89 predicted proteins | sample LauGreSu1BDMLBDD_2_FD_187572 | JGI IMG/M metagenome (GOLD analysis project Ga0209770, IMG submission 187572) | Freshwater lake microbial communities from Lake Michigan, USA - Su13.BD.MLB.DD (SPAdes) (version 2) | ecosystem: Environmental > Aquatic > Freshwater > Lake | place: Lake Michigan, USA... | reverse complement strand
GATATACTCAGTGACTCCCAGAAGTTTAAAATTTTCCCAGTATACTCAGGGACTCCCAGAAGTTCACAGAAATACTCAGTGACTCCCAGAGATTTGTTTCTGAGAAATTTTTTCAGATACCCCCCCGAATTCCCAGAGGTTCGCATAAATACCGTCGTTTTCAAAAAAATTCGCAGTATATAAATAGAATTATATAAGTCGCATATGAAAACTTTTAAGCAATACATTTCTGAGAACAAACAAAGCGTTGTTCGCAATGCTCTTGCAACAGCAATGGTTGGTGCTGGTCTAATCAATGCAACTGGAATTCCAGTTGAGACTGTTCCAGGAATAGTTCATGATTACTGGCAGGAAAGAATTGCACCAACACCAAAACAAGAAATATATCATATTAGTAAAAAATATGAAAAAGATGCAAAGAAAGACAGCAGAGGAAGAAGAGTATTAAATGTTGATGCTATTGAAAACGAAAAAGACAGAACTCGTTTGCAAAAATTATTAACTCAGGTTGAAACATGATACCATTTAAGAAATATATCACTGAAGTTATAGAATGGTCTGGTAATACTCTATTTGCAATGGGTCCAAGTGGTAAAGTAGAATATCATGATGACAGAAAAGGAAAAATGACTGAACACCCAGATGCATTTAAGCATTTAAATTTCATGAATAGACCACATAGTGGTGAAATCATGATTGGAATCAATGATCTTCGAGATCCAGATGCGCGAGGAAGACCAGGCGCAGATAGACCAAAGGCAATTGCATGGGGAAGAATAGATCACCAAAATAATGTGATTCATATAGTAACACAACATGGAACCACTCCATATGGAGTTGGTGAAAGAGAAAAAGATAAAAGAAAAAGAGAAGATGATGTATTTAATCGTATCAAAGCATTAACACAAATACGAAAAGAATACCCAGGAGTTCAGATTCATCATGGATATGAAGGTGCTGATCCTTCGTCTTATACTAAAGTTCCAAGAATCATATCAGCAGATCAATATGAAAAAGAACTAATGAAACATTTAGAGGATCAGTAATGAAAATACTCACACAATATACTATACTTATTTTTTTAAATTTTGTTTTGCTATTTCCATTTACAGCAAAAGCAGAAACCATTATAATACCCATAGGTGATTTGGTATATGAAATTCCTAATTATGAAGGACCATCTTTTAATTTAGGATCTGCATCTACAGGACAATATGCGATAGGTGAAATAAAAAAGCAAAAAAGAAATAAAAAACAAATAGAAAAAAAATTAATTGATATTGCGTGGACATATTTTCCAGATGCAGAATCAATTAAAATTTATAAAGATAACTTTATAATAAAATGCCCAGACACTTGACATATATAATCGTGAATGTATAATATAAGAAATTGGAGAAAAATATGATTCCAAAAGATAATGAAAATGACTGGGATGATGACGATACTTTAGAAGATGACACTTCTGATTGGGATGATGAATGGGACGACGAAGATGAAGATCTAGAAGATGATGAAGACGAAGATGAGTGGGATGAAGATGATGAATGGGATGAAGACGAAGACGAAGATCTAGAAGATGATGAAGATGATTGGGACGATGAAGATGAAGATGAAGATGAAGATGAAGATGAAGATTATGATGATGACGAACATCAGTCGTGAAATCCCATCAGACTACTATAACAGATAAAATAAATAGATGCTATGCTCTAGTAGAACAAGCAGAGATTTCTGCATATGATGGGTTCTATGAAGATAGCAATATAACTTGGTGGAAAGCATCAGAAATTGCTGTATCATTAATTAAAGATCATGAAATTGCAGTATTTACTGATGAAGAATATCGTTTTTTAAAATCAATTATAACTCATATTAAAGAAGAAGATTAAAAATGCGTGACAATACTGTTGAAATTTTTCTAAATGAAGAGTACGGATATAAAACTTGGATTTGGAATCCAAATATGAATGAAGATGAATTAATTTCTTGGTGGAATTCTCTGACAGAATCAGATTTCATCAAATATTATTTTAATATTCATGCTCTTCCAGGAACTATTAAAGAATATGTAGAAAAAGGTCCAGGAAATGCACAGCAAAGAGAATATGGAGATCCAACATCACATCGTCCATATTATTATTGCCATTTTCATGATGTTAATGATTCATATATTTCAATTGGTAACGATAATTATCGTTTTCGCAATAGAACAAAGTATGATTGGAAAGACTATTGGTTGGATTATCAACTGCAGAAGCAGAAGTCTTTTAAGAATTAAGAGCAATTACATTTGATAATGCTGGTTTAATATGTGAGCATTTGATTGGATATACCACTCCAGCAATTGCTGATATTGTCATCGCAGTGCTAGTCCCTTTAACTGGAACAAAATTCAAATTTTGTGATGCTGGACTAATAAATGCAGTAATTGAACCAGTATAACCAGCAGTTGTAATTGGAAATGCTATTGAGTAAGAATCTGCCATTTTTTATCTCCGATAAATATATGTATATGAATAAGTCTCACTGGCAAGAATATGATTTCAAAATAGCAAGCGACAATTCTCGCGGTTCACCAGAATATTATAGATCTATACTAAGACATATGCTTGGTATACCAGAATATCTTCCAGGAGAAAAAAGTGCCGATTCAAAAAAATCAAGCAACAAGACAAATTCTTTTAGCAGAATTGACAAAAGGAATATGTAAAATAACATTCATAAAGAAAGATGGAAGTGCAAGAATTGCATTTTCTACTTTAAATTCTTTATTAATTCCTGCTCATTTTGAAAAATCCATACAAAAAATATTTCTAGAAGACGCAAATCAGGATATAATTCCATTTTGGGATATTGCACAAGGAAAATGGAAAAGTTTCTATGTAAATAGTCTAGAAAATCTTGTAACTGCTGAAGAATTAAGTAAAAATTCACCAGGAACACATGAAAAACAGAAAGATTACATGGATAATGTTACTGATGCGAATGAAATGCAGCAAATTATTAAAAATAAGAATTCTAATATAGAAAAAGAACAACGAAAATCGAAAAAATTAGGAGAAAATAATGGCAAGAGTAAAAGATCGTAGTCGTGGACAGAGTTCAAGAGCGCGTAGAGTTATTCGTGACGAAATGCTTATCAAGGAATTGAATCGAAAGCGCAACCATGCAGGATGTGCTGCTCGTTCTCGTAAGGTAAATGGAAAGGATTAATCATGCCAAATGCACCAGATCGTGAAGTTGCCCGTAAACATAGTGTGAAGAGGAAAAAGCGAACAGCAAAGAATCAAGCAATGCTTGCAAATGCAAAAAAGAAAACACTAGAAGCATTGCATAAAGAAGGTCGTCTACCAAAGTCTCTCTTTCATCGAATTGGACTATGAATATTTTTGTAGTGCATGAGAATCCTGTCGTTGCAGCACAGGATCTTTGCGATAAACATGTAGTTAAGATGATTGTCGAAGGTTGTCAAATGCTTTCCACGAATCATCGTTTAGCAGGATCGCATATTGTATATGCTCCTGTTAATTTATACAAGCAATCATTTGCAAACCACCCATGTACAATATGGGCAAGACAAACATATGAGAACTATATGTGGTTGGCAAATCATACACATGAATTATGCAATGAATATAGGCATAGGTATAATAAAATTCATTCATGTAAACAAATGGCAGAATGGTTTCTTTTTCATCCGCTAGGTAGTGGAAAACTTACACCATTTGCTCAGGCAATGCCAGATGAATTTAAAGTTCCTGGCGATGGTGTCGCTGCATATCGTAAATATTATATTGGGGCAAAGTCTAAAATTGCCAAGTGGAAATATACAAATCCTCCAGATTGGTTCACAAAGGGCTTGACATCCACCCCAGTTCTGGTATAATGTACGCATACAAGTGAATTCCCCCACAAGCTAGCGGGGGTTCCTGACAGGTTTACTGAAGATGGTATAAACTTGTATTGTAATAATACACAACGGAGATACAAATGATTATTTAACAATGTCAGATGTGTGTTGTAAGGATATTATTATATTATAAGAGTTTGTTGATTTCGAAAAAATCATCATTGCGTATCCTTATAGTTTCTAATACGCTCTTACCTACGAAACTAGGCGTTAAACAATCGGGGGGACTCGCCATCCCCCTGTTTCGTCGCCCTTATAGCTCAGTCTGGTAGAGCAGCAGCCTTTTAAGCTATTGGTCGTAGGTTCGAATCCTACTGGGGGCATTATAGATAGGAGTATGCGGGATTAGCATATTGGTGATGCCCTGGATTTCCAATCCAGTAAAACGGGTTCGATTCCCGTATTCCGCTTATGAATGATAATAGACAACATTCTGCTGGCAAAGGCGATAAACCCAGACCTGTTGACTACAAAAAGTGGTCAGACAACTGGGATCGTATCTTTGGCAAAAAGAAAAAGAAGAAGGTAAAGAAAAATGCCAATAGAATATGAAATGAAACATCTCTTTGAGATTGTTGAACATGCTATTGCTGATTTCTCAGAAGAGCATATGTGTGCCTATTGGTTTATCAATATTGAAGATCATGTTCTTCGTAACATTATCGAAGAAAACGAATACACCTTAAATTATTTTAAGGAATATGAACTAATCGCAATGCGAGAATTAATTCGCCGTGGTCTTTGGTTGAAATGGTCAAATAAAGAAGGTAGACCTGTTCTATCTCCTGATCCACTATATAAGATAAGTGTATGGGATGATACTCGTACTATTCCATGTGGAGCAGATTAATGGATAATAAAACACCAGAAGAACTAATGCAAGAAATTGTATATGAACTTAGAATTATAAGTGGCATTACAATATTAAATATGATAATCACTACTATGGCAATGATTATTGGGTGTGGATATATCATGTTTAGACTATGAAACGCAAATCCACCATAGCATTTTATATGATTATGGTGATTTTACTTTTTATTCCAGCAAGGTATAGAATTATCACTAAAATACCAAGAATGGCTATCTGTTCAAATATAGATACGGTGGAGGTATCCAATGATCCCAGAGGAAGAAATTACAGTAAAAATTAAAAAGAAAAATTGGAAAATTCGAATTGTAAAATCAACTGAAATGTCACCTTCTTCTTTAGGGGAATGTGATCATCCAGAACATGCAAAACCAGAAATTTGGGTAAAACGCAGTCAAAAACCATTAGATCTAATGGATACTGTAATCCATGAAGTTTTACATGCAGTAAGACCTGAATTATCAGAAGAAGCAGTATTGGATACCGCTACGACTATCGCAAAAGCACTTTGGAAATTAAACTACCGTAAGATGCCTCGGGATGCCAAATGAAAACATTGGCATTGCTGCTGGTTTTCCTGCCATTGATTTAAATACATTTCCTGCATGTGCTGATTCGGGTGTATTGTCCTGTTCAAAGTTACTGAACATGGATTGATATACCCGTTGTTTTCGTTCTACCATTTCTGGACGAACATCCTCTGCTCCCATAGTAAATGATGTAACATTTTTTCCTTGCTCTCTCATCATTTTCTGATGGTGTGCTAGGATCTTGGGGAGCGCATGTCGTAAAAACCCTGGACCACTCGCTGCAAAATCTGTAGAGGTTCCAGTATAATCTCCGTTGCGTCCAAACCCAAGTAAAGTTATATGTTCATTTGGTTTATGTTGCATTGTTGCTAAAGAAACATCCCATCTGTCAGGTCTACCTTCCATTCCTGGAATATTTACACTATAATGATGAAGATCAATTCCCCCGATGCTACCGATTCTTACAGGTTGGATATTTTCATGTTCGCTTGTTGGAGCTAATAGCGCATCTTTATTATTTGTTTTTAAATGTTGGGAAAATGGTTCGAGGATCATACGAATATTTAGAATCTTTTCAGAATGCGTCAGATTGACTTGACATTGAACTTAAACCCTGTTATAATATACCCAGTTAACCGACAGCACCCGCAACCTGTGCGAGTCGGATGGTTAAAAGGTTGCAAAAGTTTAGAAAGGTTTAGATAATCGTTATGGCAAACACCAACACTCTCAGCAAGAAGCGTCAGGTCATCAATCATCTCTCTCGCGGTTGGGGCATCGATGCCCGTGAAGCACTCAACAAGTACGGCGTTCAGAACCTCCGTGCGACCATGAGTGACATTCGTGAGCAGGTCGAGGCATACGGCAACTGGGAGATTGAGTCCGTCGAGAACGGCAGCACGACTCGTTACTTCATGCGCGACACTCATCCAGGTCGTCGCACCTACGGGTTCCGCAAGGACGGTTCTCGTTTCGTGATCAACAACGGTTGATCTAACAATTAAATACCCGCGAAGGTGTGGTGGAAACATCACACCTTTGTTTTTATGACAGACTTTGATAATCTTTTAAATTTTACTTTTCCATTGTGCATGGAAATTCCCCGACAGAAGAAGCATATTTCTTTGATTTTTCACAAAAATAGACTTCTCTCAATTGGCAGGAATTGTTTCAAGACACATCCAAAAGCAAAGGAAATTGGTTATCCATATGAGGAGATGCATTCAGAATTGGATGCATATCGTAAACTTCCACATAAGTATCGTGGACTGAAATTGGTTCTTGTAAATGTAAGATTCAATCGTTTTCGGCAATTGCGTATGTCTCGTCCATGTGAGTTATGCACTCCGTGGTGTATGGAGGTTTTTGACGATATATACTATACAGACAATGAAGGTATGCAGAGGATGACTCTATGAAATATGTACTCAAAGAAACAAAAGAAGTGTGTGTTATTTTAGAAACTTATGTTGATCTCTTCGGTCAAGAAATGGTACGAATTCGTACTGAATCTGGACAAGAGTTTGCGGTGGCAAAGGAAGATGTTTCCTTTTTTCTACAGGATTAAAAATGTATAGACTTCATATTGATATTCCAATGCCCTTTACTGAAGAAGAGGCATTGAAAAAGTCTTCAATGATTATTGCTTTTCTACAGAACAATATCTTGATCGAAAAACTTGATATTGATCAGATCAATTATCGTCTTGGTCACGATGAAGATCGTCAGAAGAGTAATTATTTTATTAAAGATGAAAATGGACATGTAAACAATAAAAAGTCGAAGATCGTACTTGACAAGATAGACCAAATTTGATATAATGTGCTCAACGCGCTGTGGGAGGTCTTGGTTATCTCAGATCGACTTATAATCGATTAAGACTAGGTTCGATTCCTAGACAGCGTATTACGCCCTAATAGATTAACCGGCTAAATCCCTGCCCTTTCAAGGCAGTGAGTCGGGGTTCGAGTCCCCGTTAGGGTATTATGGTTGTGTACTCAAGTGGCAACGAGGAGAGACTGTAAATCTCTTGTCTTATGACTTCAGGGGTTCGAGTCCCTTCGCAACCATTCTCTGATAGCTCAGTAGGTAGAGCGGCGAGCTGTTAACTCGCATGTCACTGGTTCGAGTCCAGTTCGGAGAGTTTTTGCCACTTTAGCTCAGCGGTAGAGCAGTAGTTTTGTAAACTACTGGTCGCTGGTTCAAATCCAGTAAGTGGCTTGGAGTATATTATGACATTGCCAAATGAATGGTTCATCTCAATGCGTAAGAATCGTCAGTTCTTGTTTGATCTTCTTGATCCAACAAAGACACCAAAGGTTCCCAAGGAAATTCGTAAGCGAGCATCTGAGTGCTTGAAGCATTTTCCTATGGATCATGAGATTCAAGATCTAGAGGTGATGTACGATAACTCACATAAGGATAAGGGAATCATTATTGGTGAGACAAATAGGGAACTTCAGAGAATTGCTGGAGAAGCAACATTAGTAAATTCTCGACTCACCAAACTTAGTGCTATGATTCAGGATATGATAAATAAACCTTGATATCGTTGATCTTTGTAAACTACCCAACTGCACGGGGGTTCGAATCCCCCCATCTCCATTCGACGGGGATGAACGGAATCGACGGGGGGATGTGAGCAACAGGGAGATATCCGAGAGGTCGTCAAGCACCCTCGTTAAATGCCAAGATTGACACAATTACATGCCGCACCAATGCGCATGGCTGCTTGAAGCAGTGGGGATTGGTTCTCCCGCATCTGAATGAACCCAAACCCCAGCAATGGGGTTTGTTTCTTATATACATACAATATGCAGTGAATGTCTAATTTTTGCTAGATTATAAATGGGGAATAATATATGCAAAATAACGACGATTTTCACACTTATCTATTACGCTACGGTTTAGACTTAGGATTCTTATGTGCTGGATTTTTTGGAGCATTGCTTCTTTCGATAAAAAAGAGAAAGCAAAAACTAAGCAAAACAATCGGATGTATATTCGCGGGGACCATGTGTGCCAATTACATGACACCATTAGTATTAAACTTTGCTCCTGAGAATATACAGGAAAAAGGAAAATATGCCACTGCGTTCATGATGGGTTATATTGGATTGAAAGGTCTTGAATTTATTGTAGATTTTGTCATCGAACATATTAATTCAAAGAAACATACAAATAAGTCTTGACCAGATAAATATATAATGTTATAATTATACAATACAAAGGAGTATATTATGGATGTAAAGATTGTTCGTTTAATGTCAGGTGAGGAAATTATTGCCACAGTTGTAGATAATACAGAAACTCTATCTCTTAAGGATCCAGCAGTTCTGATTCCTTCTCCAGAAGGAAAACTTTTGCTTGCCCGTTGGTTGCCATATGCAGATCAACCAGAAAATGGTATTGCAATTGAGAAGAAGAATATTCTATTTACTGTCGAACCACAAGAACAACTCAAAGATCATTATACAAATGTCGTTGTAAATAATCTTGTAGTTCCTGCCAAAAAGATTGTAAATCCAATGGAAAATTCCAATCTTAAATTGACAGTTTGATCTTGACATTGTGGCACTCATATGTTATAATATGAGCATATTCCCGTAGCTCAGTTGGATAGAGCATCGGTTTTCTAAACCGATGGTCACAGGTTCGAATCCTGTCGGGAATGTTTATGAAAACAAAACTTTACAAATTTCCACCATCGTTAAGGCGTTTTTATCGTTTAGAAAAGTATCAATATTTTGGTGAAACTACAAAGGAGTATATGATGATTAACACAAAGTTTAGCATCGGAATTGCTGTTGTTGGATTTGCAGTGCAAGTATTTACTTATTTTTGCAATGGTCAATTGAATCCACAGACTGCTGCAAATTTCAATCTTATCTCAAGCACAGCAATCTTTGTTGCATTTATTATGTTTGCTCTTAACATGATGACTACAGTAGAAGATATGCGTAAAGATGTTAACAACAACAATGACGATGTTCGTCGTGATTTTGATGCAGTATATCGTTATGTTGACGATCTAAATCGCGATCTTAATCGTGAAATTGAAGATGCATTTCGTCGTTCGAAGAAGTAATTTAAAATGGTTTTGCATGATGTTGTTATTCCATTTCATGCAAAAGATACATCTACAATTTCTTTATGCTGTCAACAGTTAAGAAATATATTAGATGTAAAAAGAATATTTTTAATTTCTTGGGATAATCCAAATATTGAAAATACTGAATTTATAAATGAAAATGACATAGATTTGGTATCATATCAATATATTAAAAATATTTGGGAAAAACCAGAAAGAACTGTTTGGAATACTGGTTGGATATATCAACAATTATTAAAATTATCAGTTTCAAAATATATTTCTGATATTTCAAATAACTTTTTGGTATGTGACTCTGATATATTTTTTACAAGAAATCCCTATAAAAATATAAATGATAATGTTTTTCCGTTTTGTAAAACATCTATTAATGTAGATCACAAACCATATATTTACATCTATAAAGATCTTATGAAGGAGAATCCAATTGCTGGATTCTCCTTTATTAATCATCATATGATTTTTAATAAATTTAAATTAAATGAACTACACGATCATATAGAAAAACACAATAATAAAAGATGGGATTATGCTATAGTTGATTTATTGAATTTTGAGCATTCGTTTCCAGCAACTAAAACATTTTCAGAATATGATCTGTATGGAAACTGGATGCTCAGTCATTATCCTGACATATCAGAAGAAATAAAAATTAAATTCCAAGAACTTGATGAGATTCCTACTACTTTATCCAATAGCACTGATGTTGATATAATCAGTTGTCAGGGATGGAGAAGATGTTCAAATGATCTTTTAAAGTTTAGGTAAATTTAAATTTTAATAAATATTTTCAATGATAAAGGTAACTTATGTCTATTCATTTATAAATTTGAGTGGAAAACCTAAAAGATTTATAGAAGCATCAAATGATTGCAAACTGATTAGTTACGGTGTCACAACAGACACCGTAACTTTGTCTGTTTTGTTTGAAAATACAAAAGTCTTTAATACATTGAATAAAGCAATTTATGATAAGTTTAAATTAGTACCACAAAGCATAAATTTCATTTAGGAGGGAATCATGAAGTTATATACTGTAGATGTAGAACAAACTATCTTCCACAATCTTTCTATTCTTGCAAATACAGCAGAAGAAGCAAAGGAAAAGGTAAATGAAATTATACGAATCCAAAAACCACTCTCTACTAGTCAATTAATTGAGATAACTTCTATTAATTGTAAAAATTAAACTCTACCATAAAAAGAAGTTCTGGAATTTCCATTTCTGTTGATTGGTCCAGAAATGGTATTTGCATTTGTAGAACTAATTAAACTTGTTGTTAGCAAGTTTGTAATTTGTATTAATTGATCAGTTGCTGACAATTCAACTGCTGTGTCCGTTTCTGGAGTAAAACAGAATGAATCTTGACCAAAAGTAGCAGTTAAATTTTTAGTTGCATTTGATCTGAATCTACATTGTGATTTTGTATGATTATCAGAGCAGGAAACAATTACTCCATCACTGCTCAATACACATGCTCCAGTTTCAGTTTCATTTATATCTGCTGGTATAGTATATTGTTCATTTGTCTTAATATACACATTGATTAATATCTTTGTATCCAACTTATCTTGATTTGGTATTTTTCCTTTGATTTTTATTGTCTCAACACCATTTGGATCTGTTGTTATTTCTAATATTTCATATTTATTATTTGCATTGCTAAATGAAATAAAGTCACCAATAGACACACCAAAATAATTAAATGAATTTTTTGTATTAATTCCAAATAAATTTCTAATTACTGTTATATCTGATATCTCTGTTGTTGGAATACTGCTAACATTCAATATCGGAATATCATCAAAATATTTTTTATCATATCTAACCGTATTCGCAGCAATAGTATTTACAGATACTACATTAGATTTAATTATGCCATTATAATAATCACTAAATGTGTATTCTCCAGATAGATCAGCAGTCAATTCTGTCGATGGATCATAGTATGAAGCATTTGTTATGTAAAATGTAGTTCCATTTGCTATTTTCGAGAAGAATACTCTTAATTTTACTTCTATTTCCTTGTTAGTTTTATTTGAGAAATCTAAAAAGCATTGTGTATTATTATTAAAATATATGAATGTAGGAATTGATGTTATTCCACTATTGTATATTGTTTTTTCTTGCTTTATTTCTTCAAATATTAATCCATATAGAACACCACTTCTAACTAATACTAATTTTTCTGTATTAGTTGACTCTTTATAATTAGTGGTATTATTTAAATGATTTCTCATGATGAGATATATGATATTGTTGCTGATACACCTGTATCTGATCTTACAAATATTCGTTTTAGATCATCTGTTTCTATGAATACACTGTCACCAGAATCTAGGACATACCCACTAGCAGATGTGAGTGTTGGACCATTGCCAACATAAACTGGTCCTGTATTAGATCTCAGTGCTTTTATTGTAACTCCTACCTTCAGAACACCAGATCCTATTGAACTGGGTATTGAAGTTACTGATTTTTGTCCATTTAATATATTTGTTGGTCTTTTTATTTCTTTTACTGTTACATTTGCACCAGTTGAACTGTTTAATTGATTTGAAATTGAAGTAATGTTATTTGTATTAGATACAATCGAATTCAAATTACTAATTAGGGGTTTTGATGTACTTTCAAGAGATAGGATCAAATCAGAATCATCTATTTGCATTATTCCAGTAAATCCAACAGGAAGTGGAGATATTGCTCCGATTTCTACTGCGCCTCCTGCCAATTGACCTTTGATTGTAACTGGAGTGCCAGATCCAGTATAACCTTGAACTCTTAATGCTGTTTCACTTCCATTTGTAACACCAACTGTAGATAAGAATGAAACATTAAAATTTATACCAGAATTTACAAGAGCAACCTTTAATGCATCTCCAGACATACCAAGAGTTGTACCATCACTACCATAAACTCTAGATAAAACTTTATTTCCTAAATCTGAACCCCATACTGCAACACTGTGTTGCGCGGCAGACATTGTAAGACCACTTATTCCAACATTACCAACAACAGTAACACTATCTGATGTGCTTTTTAGTCTTCTTCCACCTGTTATGCCTATTTCCGTTCCACCACTGACACCAACAACTGCTAATTGTGTATTTGTGACATAAATTGGTCCAGAAATTCCAACTGCTCTTCCATTTACCATACCTTGAATTGTTCCACTTATTCCTACTGGATAAGAATCATTAAATGTTGATCCTTTTACTAATAAAGGAATACTTGTATTTGGAACTACTGTGAAATTTCCACTTCCAGCAACAGTTCCAGATACGCTTAGTGCGGTTCCAGTATTACCGTAAATATATGTTGGAAGAGGATATGTTTCATTTACTCTATATGAAATATTTTCATTTCCCCAGACCATTTTTGCTATTTGAGCATGTGATGCAGTGAATCCATATCCACTCGTCCCATAATCTGTTGCTAAAATTGCTGTTCCATTTGATATATTAATTTCAATATTGTCGGCAGTATATGGCATGAATCAATTTCCTTTATTTCTATATATATTTATAGACTTGATCTTTGTCTATTTTTTGATATAATGCACTTATGCTACACACGATAACAAAAGAAGAATTTTCTAGAAAAATTGAAAAATATGTCCAAGAAAAAAATTCATCCTATATGGATGCAGTTTTATTCTTTTTAGACGAGTATTCGTTTGATTTTTCAATTGCACCAAAATTATTGTCACAACCACTTTTAGAAAAAATAGAAAATGAAGCACAAGAATTGAATTTCTTGCCAAAAGTTAAAAATAAATTACCATTCAATTGACAAAGCAATTGTCAACAACTATAATAACATCTGTGGGGAGTTCCCACAATAAATTAAGACCAGGGGAGATCCCTGGGGAAAGTAGGATATATGGGTTTTAGTGATCTCAAAAAGAAGTCTAAGTCTGGTATGGATGATCTTATCAAAAAAATGGAAGAACAGACAAAGACTAAGGATTATAAGGATGATCGTTTTTGGCGACCAGAACAAGATAAATCTGGTAACGGATTTGCAATAATTCGTTTTCTTCCTCCTGTAGATGGTGAAGAGGTTCCATGGGTAAAGGTATACAATCATGCATTTCAAGGAACTGGTGGTTGGTATATCGAAAATTCACTCACAACACTTGGTCAGAAAGATCCAGTTTCTGAAATGAATAATCAACTTTGGAATTCTGGTCTTGAGTCTGATAAAGATCTTGCTCGTCAACGAAAGCGCAAACTAACATATATTGCAAATGTTTATGTAGTTTCTGATCCAGCAAATCCTCAGAATGAAGGTAAAGTATTCCTCTATAAGTTTGGAACAAAAATCTTTGAAAAGATTCAAGAGGCAATGAAACCAGAATTCAATGATGAAGAACCAATTAATCCTTTTGATTTTTGGAAGGGTGCAAATTTCCGTATCAAAATTCGTAAAGTGGGTGGATATACAAATTACGATAAATCAGAATTTGATTCATCTTCGCCTCTACTAGACGACGATATGAAGATGGAAAAGATCTGGAAATCAGAATATTCACTTCTTCCATTTCTAGACACATCAAATTTTAAATCATATGATGAACTAAAGACTCGTCTAAATGAAGTTCTTGGTGGAGATATTCGTAGCACTGCTCCAAATGCAAGAACTGCTGAAGATGTTTCAGATGATTTGCAAGAAAAGAAACCAGCATTGCGATCTAAGAAACCATCAGAAGATGATGTGGATGAAGAAACAGATGCTCTAAGTTATTTCCAAAAATTGGCAGAATAATTAATAAGTTAAATTACCCAATAGTGACCCTCCACAACGGAGGGTCACTTGTTTTTTGGGTTAGTTTTATCAACGCAGAATAATCATTCATAATATTTTGATTAACATTATCAGTGTCAGTTGATTGCTGTGACGCAAATGAATCTATAGTTCCTTCATCGGAATATGACATATAATTACTTTGCTCACCTTCAACCAATTGGGATTCTTCTTTTTCTATTTTTTCTTTTTCTTCTCTTATTATTTCTTTTATTATCACTTTTAAATTTTCAGAAGGATTTTGCGATGCTGCTCTTGAAATATTGCTAATGATTGTCGAATAATCATCATTAAATATATTTTGTAAAATATTTGTAAAATTTTTACTAGTAAAATTTGTTCTATTTGTAATATTATCACCAGTTACTGTGTTGCTTTGTATATTTGTAGTATTGATATTATTTGGCAAACTAGTTTGAGTGTTATTTATATTTTCTGTAGAATTATTCACATTATTGAAATTATTCATTATTGTATCTGTAGTAAATTGTGTATTTACATTTGAACCATTAACATTATTGTTATCGTTATATACACCTAATATCATATTTGATTGTGGATATGAAGTCAAAATTGCATTTGTTGTATTATTATTTTGTGTTGTGGATGTATTCAAATTCACTTGATTTGATGATACTGTTGATGTATTATTTGATTGTTGATTTGAATTAGAAGTATTCGATTCGACATAATTTGGTGTTGTCTGAGAATTAAATATTTCAGTATTTGAATTTCCATTACTGGTATTTACTGCATAGGCATTTGCATCCGATCTATTATTAATATTATTAATAGAAGAATGATATTGATCTGAATGTAAATTTTGTATTGAATTATTTGTTATTTGATTAGTTACATTTCCTGATATTTTATTACTCATAATATTTAATGAATCACGATCAGCAATATTTGAAATATTTGTTGAATTGATATCAGACACATCATTAGTCATTAAATTATTTTCAACAAAATTTATATTATTTTGAGTATTTTGTGATATATTATTATTTGATTGATTCTGATTTATTATAGAATTAGAGGATATCGATGATGCATCGGTAATTGTATTATCATTTGTGGATGAGAAATTAGTCAAATTTGGTTGAATTGAATTATTGTTGACAATGTTAAATGAAGAATCGCTAGAAGACTCGTTAATTAATGTGCCAGGTACTCCAGTAAGATTTGATGTTACATTTAATGCTTCATTGTTTGAATTTGATTCCAATAGATTTATGTTAGAAGATTCCGTTTTTAGCATATTATTTGCTATACTTTTATAATCAGAATCATAATTCAAAACATAATTGGATTGAGATTGATTTATTGAATTTAAATTATCTGTAGATTCATTTCTAGTAACATTATTTTCATATGATGGAGAATTGTTTATTTGCGTTGTATTTACATTTGAACTATTGCTATTTGATGAATTATTTTGATTTTGATTATTTGAATTTATGATATTTGTATTGTAATTAGGAGATGTATTGTTGCTATTTGTTTCTACAAGATTATTTTCTATCCTGACAAGATCATTATTTTGATTTTGATTACTAGTAGAAAGTAAATTTATAGAATTAACATCATCAATATTTGTTGTTAAATTTAAATTCTCATTAGTAGATGGATTATGAATGAGATTAGCTCTATTTAAATTTAAAATGCTATTTGTCGTATCCATAAAATTAGATGTTACATTTTCAATTGTAGCATTAATTCTCTCTGTAATATCATCTTTATTGTTTATTGTATTATTGGTTATACTATTTGCATTGTGTGTGCTTGCATTTGAATTATTATCAGATACTCCAATTAGAATATTATTTGTATTATTTGGTATTGTTTGATTATTGATATTATTTGTGTTATTAGACAGTAACGATGAATAATCATTAGACGAATCAATACGGACAAAATCTGCATTTTGATTAGATTGATTGTTATTGATTTCTACAAAATTTGAATTGTCTGATACATTATTATTTTGTATTCTTGATGCATCAATAGTTTCTGCATTGATATTTAAATTATTTTCTTGATTATTTGTCCCAGAAAAATCTATAGTATTTTTAAATGCTTCAGTTAGATTTGTTATATTTGTTTGGGATGCTGGATTTAGCATCATGTCTACCATAGAAGATAATAAATTATTATTTGTATTTTGCGATTGCTGTTGAATATTTTGTGATGGTGATGGTGAATTATTAATTTCAACTAGATTAGTAGATCCAGCAACATTATTTACACCTTGCAATAAAGTTTGATTATTTTCAACTAGATTAGTAGATCCAGCAAAATTATTTGTATTTTGCGATTGCTGTTGAACATTTTGTGATGGTGAATTATTAATTTCAACTAGATTAGTAGATCCAGCAAAATTATTTGTAATTGGTTGATTAATTAGAGTAGATTTGGTATCTGGATTGTTGTTTACTATTGTATTGTTTTGTTGTGTAATATTAACATTGCTAGGAGATTCTATATTTTGTATAGATGATGGATTGTTTTGCAATGCATTTATATTTACATTATTTTGTTCTGCTTGTATATTTAATTCACTTGTAGAATTATCAATTGTAGTCGATTCATCAGAAGTACCAGATGTTCCACTAGTTCCAGATGTACCAGAAGCACCAGCAGTACCAGAAGCACCAGCAGTAGTTTGCTCTTGTGCTTTTTGTTCTGCTTTTATTTTTTCTTGTTGTTTTACAAAAAGTTCTCTTTCAAAAATCTTTAATTGTTGTGCCTTTTTCTCATTGAATCCATAATGTTCTTGAACATCATCTAACATTTTCTTCTGAGTTTCTGTTATTCCAGATCCCAACTTTTCTCTTGTGATTTCAATTTGTCTTAATTTTCTAAGTTCTTCCAACTTAACTTCATTGTCGTATCTTTCATCAAATTTTCTTATAAATTCTGCTTTTTCCTCATCAGAATTGAATTTCATGTCATGATCTATTGCTAATCTGTGTTTAGCATAACGTAAATCAGCAAAAGGATTGTTTGTAACAGATTTAAAATCTTCAAGTTTCTTTTTATCAATTCCAAGTTCATCAACATTCTTATTATTCTTTTTTGCCTTCAAAAACTCTTCAAATTGTTTAACTGTGGAATTTGAGTTATTCATTTCACCACTGGGATCAGCAACATCAGTAGATAAAACTTTTTGCTGAGACATAAACCCTTCTAAAAAATTAGATGATGATGAATTGTCCAGGTATCTAACTAAACTGGCAGGATTATTTTTGTCGGTGATTAAACTTTCAATTTTAGAATCTATAGTTTTATTATCTTCAAATGGTTTATCCAAATTAAATATGGAACCCATCATACCAATTATTCCACTTTTTTCTCCCTCAAGAGATTCTATTCTTGCTGCTTGTTTATCCATATTTGGAATATACAAATTAGAATTATGTGTAAAATCATAATTTGAATTTAAATCTGAATTCAGCATACTAATTGATTCTGATATTCTTGAATTTTGTTCAGATCCAAAAATATCAGATGTCATAAAATCTATTGTTTTATTTATTTCAGGGATTCCAGAAGTACCAGATGTTCCTGATGTTCCACTGGTTCCTGATGTTCCACTAGTTCCAGAAGTACCAGATGTTCCTGATGTTCCACTGGTTCCTGATGTTCCACTAGTCCCAGAAGTACCCGATGTTCCTGATGTTCCACTAGTTCCAGAAGTACCAGAAGTACCAGAAGTACCCGATGTTCCTGATGTTCCACTAGTTCCAGAAGTACCAGAAGTACCAGAAGTACCAGAAGTACCAGATGTACCAGAAGTACCAGAAGTACCAGATGTACCACGGGTTCCTGATGTTCCTGATGTTCCACTGGTTCCTGATGTTCCACTAGTTCCAGAAGTACCAGAAGTACCAGAAGTACCAGAAGTACCAGATGTACCACGGGTTCCTGATGTTCCTGATGTTCCACTGGTTCCACTGGTTCCAGAAGTACCAGATGTTCCACTAGTTCCACTAGTTCCAGAAGTACCAGAAGTACCAGAAGTACCAGAAGTACCAGATGTACCACGGGTTCCTGATGTTCCACTAGTACCAGAAGTACCTGATGTTACTCTGCTGTTGTTATTATTAGAAGATGTATCATTAAACTCAATATAACTATCTCTTTGTCCTTCATTAAATGAAATATCTTTAATTTTATTGAATACTCTTTCATTGAATACATCAACATTTGTATCAATATCATAATTGTTTAGATTTGGTGAATCTTTAAGATAGTCAGAAGTTAAATTTCTAGTAAACTCCATCACATCAGAATTTGATTGATTTGCTGCATTCTCAAGAATTGTAAATTCTCTAGAATTTAACGGAGAACCATCTTCTTTTGTAGACAGTATATTATTTTCAACTACCTTTGTTGCTGCAAGAGGAAGAGTTGTTTTTATATATTGATCTGCTTCTTTATTACCAGCACTTTTAGCAATATTAAAATAATCTATTGCTTTTATTGGATCGTATTCTGGACTATCTTTATTAATTAAATTTTTACCAATATTTAATGCTTCGGTTGTAGCATTTTGCTTAAAATCCTTTATTTCTTTTATTCGTTTATCATTAAATCCAAAATAATTTTTAATATCTACACTTAATTTATCACCTTCTTCTTGCGTCAATCCATATTTGTAATTATTATTTTCATCTTTAGCAAACATATTTTCAATAAAATCCAATTGCCTAGATTGTACTGATAATTTTTGATCCTGACGCATATCTGGCATATTTGTCAGACCATCATCACTAAATGAAATATTATCTACAGTATTAATCATTATGTTATTAGCAACATTTTTTAATACTGTATCATAATTCTCATTTGCTTGATTATGTCTTTCAAATACTCTATTGGTTAAGTGAAAGTCTTCACCACCAATTGCTTTCCATGCTAAATCAAATGCACCTCTCCAAGAATCTTTTAATAAACTAGGTGTGCTATCCTGTGCATTTTGATTTGCAGATTGTAGCATTCCAACCATGAGTTGAGATGCAATTTCATTATTTGGTGTTGTAAGTTTCCATTCACTATCTGTTTTGATTGGATTCAGTTCAGATAGTGATAATTCACCACCTTCTTCAAATATTTGTGTATTTGTTTTATTATTTGTATTTGAAAAATATGTAAATCTTTTATTACTACTATTAGAACCAAATGATATATTTTTTGGATCTGAAGTTATATACTGTTTATTTTGCTTATTGGTGGTATTCTTATTTGTATTAACAATGCTTGATGTGAATGCACTATTCTGTCCATTTTGTATTGTTGTATCTAATGCAGAGAATGGTACAATATTAGAACTAATATTAGTTGCATTTTGGTTTCCAATTGACGAAGATGAGATTAAATTAGAAGATTTATTTGATTCGTCTGTAAATTGTATTGATCCGTCAGAATCTCTTGGTTGAAATTGTTCTGAATAATTTTTTTTTATTTCTGCTGGATTAGTTGTAGATGACAATATTCCATTTACTGTTTTTTCTATATTTTTTTGAATTAGATTTTGATCAACTGCAATATTTACATTTACATTTGGACCCTGTTGTACAATAGTCTGTCCAGAATTAACAGCATCAGATGCTGGAGCTTTATCTATTCCATTGACCAAATCTGTTTGTTGTGTATCCATTAAAACAGATCCAGAAAAAAGATCTCCAAGTAATTGCTGTGTTAATTCTTTTTTATCGTCCATTAGAATCTTCTTCCTCTATTAAGTTCGTTTTGTCTTGCTTCCAATTCCAATTTTTCCAAATATTGCCCTAGTCGTTCTACATACAAATCTCTTTCCCATGGAATCATGCTTTCTATTTCACTTAACGATAATTTATGAATATAAAGTAGCGTAAAGTTCAATTCATAAAGCGAAAAGAGATTCATGTAACTAAGGCTTAACGAAAAAAATCTCGGATACCTCTTAATATTATCTTTCTTTCCATTCCATCTTTAGTCGTATAATAAACTTCATGCTCTATTTTTGGTGCTTTTAAGAAAAAATTCAATATCAATTCATACTGAGTTCTTGTCAAATTTTCTATAAATTCATTTAACAAAGATGACGACAGTGATTCATTTGTGATCAGTTCATCTGGTGTTTGTATAGATTCAATTGAATAAAGAACCATATCATAGAGATCAATATTTCCATTATTGGATTTTGTTGTATTTTCAATTAAAAATTCAAATGTTGGATATCTCATATTCACAATCAATTCATTAGATAATTTAATATTTTTTGAATTTTCCTGTTTTTTGACTTCTATTTCATTTAGTCTAACTTCTATATTTTTAATTCTTTCTCCTGTTGTCGGACAGTCAAACGAGATGACAACTGTTTCAGAAACAGACTTTTCTCTTAGTTTTAAAAACATATATTCAACATCAAATATTGGTAATTTTTTTGCATCTATGTTGTAGCAAGCACTTATAAGTTCAGAAATTGTGATTAGAAAATCTGTATAAGAACCAGTATCCTTTGATAAAAGCAATGATTTTTCTTCTTTTACGGTAAATGGTCTATAAATCAAAATAGTATCTTGAGATGATGGTTGTTTTATACTATATTTCGGTAGAGAATTTTTCAATACATTAATAATATCTTTCATAGTAATCCTTTATAATAATCAATTTTATTCTGCTCGCAGTGATGCAAATTTAAAATTTACAGTAAATGTTGAATATCCAGTTTCAACTGAAGTCAACTGTGTCGGTTGTATTTGGGTGATATATGCTTCTTCAAATACCAATGTGGTATTTATTTGTAACTTATCTTCTTTTAGTAGACTTACAATAACAAATGAACTTTTTATATAATCATCATACTGTGGAGCACCACCTCTGGCATATCCAATATTCTGTGGACTCCTCGTTGATAAAAAATTATCTTGAATTTCTGAAAAAGATACAGTTTGTTGATCTTCCACAGCAGAAGAAGTATCTTCTCCTTCTACTGTTGGGGATGCTCCACTATTCAAAAGCAAAGATATTGCATCAGCATCTGACATATAACCAAACGAATTTGATGGTTTTGGGATCAACGAATCCCACAAATTAATAAAATGAGAATAATTATCATTTCCTATTATAAATTTAACCTGCAAATCAGTAAATGATTTTCTGAATGGAATTTTTCTTATTATGGACCATATTGAATGTTCTATAGATTCATAACCCAATCCTGGGAGAATTATTTCATATGGATATAGAAAAACATTCATAGGACTAAAGAAAAATCTATATCTATTTGTCTGTTGTATGCCAGATCGAAGTATATTCTGTCTGGCATTATTCATATCAGTTGATATTAGCATTAAATAATTCTTTCTCTGTTAAGATTACAAATTCCCAGTCATGTTTTTCGCAAAATTCTTTTGCTGCCTTCCATTTAGCAGTATTTATAGAATAAGTTAATGCTTCGGTTAGCATTGCCCTTTTTGATTTTTTCTTTTTTGGTTCTTGTGTTTGTTTATATGGTTTTATTTCTATTATCGATGTTTTAACAAGACCCTTTGTTGTTTTCTTTTCAATTATGAAATCTGGATAATAAATATGAATATCATTATCTTTTGGTGACAGATATGGGATCTTAAGAGTCTCAAACGACCATCGCAATATATTTGGATTATTATCTAAAAATTTGCAAAATTTTCTTTCCCATAGAGATCTACATAATATCTTTGTTGGATCTCCTATATATTTTGTAGGATTAGTAGGAAAATATTTGGTCTTATACGGCATAATAATATTTATAAAGGATAGTCAAATTAATGTCATTAAGTAGCATACCATTGCCAAATCTGCCAGGTTACGGAGAAGGTTCTCAATCTTTGGTGTTTCCAGCATCATCTATTCGATCCGAAATACCTATTTTTTTGAAATTCACATGCGTTGAATATGGACAAAATTCATTACAACGAGCAGGAGGAATAATTAATAGTGGTGGAGTCGGTAATGTTAAAGCATATATTGCTGTTCCATTTCCTTCTAAATTTACAACTCAGACTATTATGAGATATGGTCAAGAAGAAAATCCATCAATTATTGGGGCAAACACACAAGCACTAGAACAAGCAACTAAATCCTTTGCAGAAGCAGCAGCAAAAAAGGCAGCAGGATTTTTTGCTGGAAGTAAAGGATTAGCAATTGCTGGAAGAGCAGCAGGTGCTGCTGGCAAAGCTGTTGGATCATTTGGATCTCTATTGGATAGTGATTTCACAGAAACAATTTTAAAATCAGGATCTAAAAGAGTTTTTCAAGTGCAATTGTATCTTCCATGCCTAAATGATGCTGATTCTAACGCAGCAGCAAATATAACAAGGGCATTTGAAGCACTTGCCCTTCCATCATACGTTGGTATAAATGTTGGAGTTGCTGGAATTGATTTATTCTTCCACCCACCGATGTGGTTTATAAGTGCTGGAAGGTTAGATAGCATCCAAAACGATTTTAGATGGACAAGTCAACCACAGGCATCGGTATTAACAAATGTTGCTGTTAATAGAATAGCAATAGATGCTCCTGCACTTACAGCACTTAATACTGGTTCTCCATTAGCATACAGTGTGACTTTAAACTTTCAAGAAATAGAGGCATCTGTTAGACCAGTTGGCAAAGGATTCACTATTCTTAATAGATCAGCAGCAGGATTGAGTAACACTGGATCTGTTGGTTCATTCCTTGGGGGATAAATGCTTTTTAAAAAATATCCAAAAATAACATATCAAATAGGTTCACGAAAAGTAGAACTATGTGATATTTTGACTAGAGTTACATTTTTGCAAAATTATAGTTCAGAAAAAGCATTTGATGAATACTATATCCAAAGTGGAGAAACCCCAGAGGATGTATCATTTAAGATATATGCATCCGAAGCATATAGTTGGATTGTTCTAATGGTAAATAATATAATATCAGAAGATCAATGGTATTCTGGTGATGAAAAACTAACAAATATTATTGCTACTAATTATTACGGTGAATCTTATTATATTACTAATTTACCAGATTTAATGACAGGAGATGTTATGGTCAAAGTCACAACATCTTCTCTGGGAGAACCGTTGGCAATCGATGAAACAACATACAGAATTATTCATAATTTTGATAAAAATTATAGAATGGTATGGGGCAGTTATGGAAGTGGTCTATTTTCGCAAGGTGACGAAATTTTGTTTGCCAGAAAAAATAATCAGACGGGATCTTTAGATATCTTAAATTTTATTAGTAGTGATATCACTGCATCACCTATTAAAGTAACAGAAATAAAATTAATAGAACAAAGAAAAGATAGTCCAATCTATTTTAAAAATAACAATAATGTAGTTATTTCTCCATATTCAATATATCAGAATAGCATACTTCAACGAGAATCAGTGCCTTCTGATGTAATCTATACAGATCCAGCAGATACAGAAACAACAGAAAACTTTGGATTGACTTTGCTCTATTCCTATATGACAACTGGTTCACTTCCAACTGGACTACAGAAATATACATTTGAAAACCAAGAGATAAATAATTACAAGAAAAATGAAAAAATTAAGGTATTGAAACCAGAATACTTGCAAACAACAGTGGATACAATTAAAAATCTACTAACAAGTAATGAAATAGGAAAAAGAATTATAATTGGATTCTAATATGAATAATGAATTGTATTCACAGATAGCAAATAAAAATATACCATCCGAGTCTGATGGGCAAATAAGTAAAAGTATTCTAGAAACAAAACTTCAAAAATTATCAATTTCAAAGAAAAAAGAAAATGATGATGGAAGTAATTCAACGGAATCATTTGATATAATTCCATGGACATCTGATAATTTTTCATCGAATCCATTCATAAGTTTAACTTTCAATGAATCTATGTTCAGTCCATTTATGTTTGGTACTCTTTTTTTATATGATTATTTAAATTGGGGAGATGAATTTATATTAAATGGAACTGAAAAGATAGAAATAGGTTGTCAGGAACCAATAGTTGGATCAGAAACAGAATCACAATGTGTTATCTATTCATTTAATGTATTTAACATAACAAAGATAACTGATGAAGCAAAAATTGATATACGGCACTCTAAAGTAGAACCAGCATCTATATGGAAAATTGATTTCACTTCAGAAGATATATTTAAATCAAATTTTAATAAAACATATCTTGAAACATTAGATGATTTCGTTGGTTATATTGCAGCAGATCCGCAAACAACTAATCAACAGAATACTGATACACCAAAGGGATTGGTAAATGAAATTTTCACTAAATTTAATTTAACTCCCTCTCATATAGAACCAACCCAAAATGGAATTTGGTTAAAATATGATAATTTATCTTGGCCTTGGATGAAAAGAAAAGGTCAAATGAAATTAATTCAATTGATGAATTATATTTCATCATATGCCGTATCAAAAAATAATCCAAATGCAGTAAATTATTTATTCTGGCACGATAGGGATGGATGGCATTTTGAAAGTATTGAAAAACTATTAAAGGATCAACCAGAATCAGTAGATGGTTTTTTGGTCACATATCAAACATATAATCCAAATAGAATATATGAAATACAAGTAGAAAAACAATTTACAGTTCCAGAACTATATGATAATGGATCTCTATTTTCACATTATACTAGAGTGGATCCAGACTATAGCAACCCATACTTGGATTTTGTTGATACTAATTACGGATTTACATACTCAGAGGTAATCTACGATTACAATAAAGATTATAATTCATGGAAACACTTAGATAAAAATAAGATTATATCTGAAAATTTTGATCTTGGAATCACAAATGAAATTGGTCTATTGAAGCAATCATCAAAAGTAGATGATCTAGTATACGGTTACATGAGTCAGAATCCTCTGAATACACCATTTCCTCAATCTTGGGATAATATTGGTAAAACATTATCTGGACCGTGGAGTAAAACTGCTTGGCAACCTCAATATGATTTAACAAATCTGAAATTAAGTGAATTTTATAAAATTCACACCAAAATTAGAAAAACACTAAAATCCAAAAGAGAAGAGTATAATAGAAAAAAGAATATAAAAAGAAAATGGGAAACTTTTAGATGTTCAGTGTGTTGTCATGAAGATGGTGCTCTTGGATCTACTGCCGATATAGAATTATTAAATAATCCTGGTCCAATCGACGGAATTACTTATGCTCAATTATTTGGACCAACAGGAGTGTTTGCTGAATTTGACCAGGAATATAAAGTAGTTGCTGCTGGATCATTTAGTGATCAAATAAATTATGATTCTGGAATTACATTCTATAATGGATTAACACTTTCATATAATTTAAATGAATATCCATACAATCAAAAAATAGGTGAATTTTACAATCTTAAGCAAGACATGACATCATATGTTAATGGTGTGATCGACAGAGCAATAAATCAATATAATATATTATTAAGTAGAATACAGACCAGAAAAGGCGATTTAAATACATTTTTATCTAAAGTTGGTCAATATAAAACAAAAGCAGATGCTATATTTCTGTCATCATTAAAAGATAAAGTATCTAAAACAAAACGACCAATAGATTTGATTCAAGGATACCGTTATATTGGAGATGAGATACCTGGAGATGTGTTACTTGAATGGCCTATACACGAATATGAATTCGGATTAGTTCCATCAACATCAATTCCAATCAATAAAGGTGTAGGTCAAGTAAAATTTAGCAATAGTGCATCATCTCAGTCATTTAATGGTCCAAATGACAGTGGTAATGATATTACATTCAGAGGAATACAATGTCCATCTGGAAAAGGTGGATGGATATGTTCTCCTGCTGGTGGGGATGTTTGTATAGATGTTGGTGGTTGCGATGGTTATGCAACACAGTTTCAATGCAATTTATCTTGTTTTTCTTCTCCACCGCCTCCATCAGAACCATTATATTCATGTAGCAATGGTTCTTGCATAGAATCTGCATTTGGAACAAATTTAGAAACATGTAATTCAACTTGCGGAAATCAAACATCACCTCCATGGGAACCATTTCCACAAACTTTATATGTTTGTGATTTTTTAACAAATAATTGTGTTCCAAGTAATATTTCAGGTGTTGGAAGTTTATTAGAAAATTGCCAAGCACAATGCAGTTCTAACGGAGCCCCAGGAGGAGCATCTAATGGTGATTGTGCTAGTGGTGGAGTAAATTGTACTGGATATTCATGTTATTATGGATCATGTCTTCCAATAACATGTCAACCAGGCATTGATTGCATATCATATGATGAATGTCTTTCTATTTGCGGTGATGGATTTGGTGGTGGTGGAGGTGGCGGTGGAGGTGGAGGCGGAGGTGGCGGTGGACCACCAGGACCACCAGGACCACCAGGACCACCAGGACCACCAGGACCACCAGGACCAATTGGACCGACAGGACCAACGGGACCAACGGGAGCAACGGGAGCAACGGGAGCAACGGGAGCAACTGGACCAACAGGACCATCTGCACTTCCAACAGAAGAAGATATTGTTACTGTACAAATACCAACAGAATGCTCTAACGATAAGGTCATCAGAGGATATATTCGTTATGCTACAGATCAATCTGCTTCTCAGTTTTCTCCAATATATCTTTATGCTGCTCCATATTTGTGGTCGCAAGATTCATCATTAAATGATTGGTCTTATATTGACTATGGCACTGATGCATCATTGATACCAGGAATAGTTGATATAAGCATAAGAGATAAAACTATAAGTTGTCTACAGAGTGGAAATTGTTATAACACTACATGTTTAAGTTCAAATGCTCTTGAAGTTCTAGCAAGAACATGTGCTGCAGAAATACAATTGCTGAATATAGAAGAGCAAATAATTCAACAATTGAAAAGTATGATTCAAATTCACTATAGACAAAAATGGATATCATCATATAACGAATATTTCAATAGAAAAGCATTTTTCTTCTCAAAGACACCAGGAGATACTATATTTAAGAATCCAAACACAGAAGATGGATTAACGAGCAAAAAACATTTATCCTTAACAAATATAAAAAGCATAAAAAGAAAAGATATCAGAGGAAGTAGATATGAATTACTCTCAAGATATAAAGGAATAACAGGAGCATCTGCGGGTGAGTGGGTATATAATATTTTCTTCGGTGGTCAAACAGGAGCAGAAGGACATCCTTATTATGATCAAAAATATAAACAAGATGAGAATTCTCAGTTTATCACATCAAGAGAACCTTATTCATGGTATTCAGTAGAAGATTCGGATGCTACTGACTCACCAACATTTACACTGGGATCATCAAGTAGACAGTTTACTGGATCATATGGTCCTCAATATAAAGGAAATGAACATGTAGAAGTTTCATTGCTACATATACCTTCAGCAGATTTTGCAAACATTACAAAAGTTTCAAATTTCTCAAATCCAAATGGAGGAGCACCAATTGCACAAACTATTGCACAATTTGCTCAAGGTGATATTGTTAGTCTGCAAAACATATCTACTAATTTAAATCTACGAGATACTTTTAATTTTTATGGAATGACTGCTGGTTCAAAACCACCAAATATTAAAAAGGAAGAAATAAGTTCTTATTTTAGAATTGAATTTTCAAATCCAATTGGTTTAGATAGAATGAAAGAATTTCCAGATGGATTTGTAAGAGATGCTGGAACAGAATACTTTTTACCATATATTGTAAATCTCACACCAGGTCCATTTGGAAGACAATCCGTTAAATATAATGCAGCAGTAATAGGAATGGATCCATATGGATTTGATGTTGCTGTTAAGAAAATAAAAGAAGAAATTCCAGAAAATAGAAAGTTAGCAGGAATAGATCGTGGAAACTATTATTCTTGGTGGAATCACGATACTGGTAATGTTCTATCCAAAACAAAATACTTAAGTACAGATTACAATGGAATGGATCTCTGGCCAGAACCAATATTCGAAACAGCATATCCATATTATGCATATGATCACACAATGGACGATATGCATGGTGGTAATAGGGATATGGATTTCCATAATGGAGGTGCATTCAACTTTGAGCATAAATCTCAAGATTGGATGGAATCACTATTTGACTATGGAATGAGTTCTGGAAAGCAATTTGATCCAATGTACAGATCATCTGCTGCTGGATCTTATATTTTGCCAAATAGTTATAGAAAAATGAAACCACATAGATCTTGGTGGTCTATATTTGTTCCAAGAAATCTCTTTGTGCCATTTAGATTCTCAAATATGATGAAATCATTGGCAATGAAATCAAGAGATTTGTTTGGAGGTAAAGCAATATTTAATGCAAATCCACAATATTGGAAATCTTGGTATGGTAGTGAATTTGCAGATTGGATTTCGGTTAATACAGAAACTCAAGATTTTAGAACACTATTGGAAGAGAGTGATTTATCATTCTTTATACAAGATCTAGATCCTGGGACTTTTATGAATCCGCACTCTGATGCAAACACTGTTCCAGATGGAATAAAACAATATTTTAATGACTCTTTGATGCAGTATATGCTAGGTTCAGCATTGCTATATCGTCCAGGAATTGTTGCTACAGAGTTATGGAAATATGACTTGAGTGGCGAAACCGAATATGGCATTATTACACCACCAACAGATTCAGAATATGATTTCTTTGATCGAAACTTCTCTATTCAGTTTACTGTTCATGCAAGAGGATCTAGAAATTGCAAAGATCTTGGTTATAAATGTATAAATCCAAATGGACCAGTTTCTTCTGCATCTGGTTGTACTTACGATCCCTATTGTAATTGTCCAGCACTAAATAAAATACCAAAAGAACCAGAACCAACTTACTTGGAATTATATAGATTAGAGAAGAGTATATCAGAATGTACTTTAATAGAAGAACATCTAGGAAAGGATTGGTTAGGTTGTGAATGGTCAGATCCAGAATCTACTTGTAGTTGCAATTGCCCAGAACAGGGAGATAAGTTCTCTGACTATCTTGCATATACTAGAACATATGCAACATTCTGGGAAACTGATCATAAAGTTCCATTACTAAGACAAGCACAATTAGGTCTTATTGATTCCCAAAAGATGAAAATAACAGTAGGTTACAACGATAAGGTAAAAATTGGAGTTCCCATTGAAGTTTTCGTAGAAAATGTCCCAGATTTAAAAAATAAATTTAAAAACATATCAGGTAAATGGTTAATTACTGGAATTCAACATAAATTCCCAACAATAAGAAATTATGTCACTGTACTTGATCTAGCAAGAGATTCCATCTCGTATGATATTAATGAGATATCTTCACCAGAATCAATTTCCGACAATCAAACATACGATATTATTTGATAAATATTATCATGCTTAAAAAGAACTTAACATTTTCTGATTTACCTTTCTTCGTAAGTAGAAATCAATTTAATGGAGATATGAATCTAATTAAAGATACAACTGCCATTAAACAAGCATTGAAGAATATAATATTGACTATTAGAAGAGAAAAACCATTTAATAGACTATTTGGTGGTAATCCAAGAGAATTTTTGTTCGACCACATGAATCAATTAATGGTAATGGAGTGTAAAAATTTAATAGCAAATTCTATAAATAATTTTGAACCAAGAGTATCGCTAAAAGAAATAGCAATACAACAAAGCAAAACAAATCCAAATAAAATAATAATAACAATAATATATGTGTATCAATTAACTCAAGTGGTAGATACTGTTTCTATTTCACTGGAAAGGACAAGATAAGTGTCATCATTTCAAAAACCTCCAACTGTTTTGGGAAAATTAGAATTTTCAGACATAAAGCAAAGTTTAATAGAATATTTAAGAAAACAAACAGTATTCAATGGTTATGAATTTGAAGGATCTGCTCTTTCTACATTAATGGATTTATTGGCATATAATTCATATTATTATGCATTTTATTCTAATATGTTGGCATCTGAATGTTTTCTTGACTCAGCACAGAGAATAGAATCGTTAATTTCTCTTACAAAACCTCTTGGTTATACAATTCCAGCAAAAACATCATCAAGAATAAACATTAGAGTAGGAAGTGTTGGTGGTACTTCTATTCCTAGATATAGTTTATTTTATGGAAAGAACGCAGATGGAATTCAATATAATTTTTATAATTTGGAAGATATTGCAATATCCGATTCACAGACAGAAGAATTTACTATTTATGAGGGGAATGAAGTAATCAATATAGATGTTGTTGATCAAATTGATTTAGAAAGACAAAAAGTTATAATAACAGATACAAATTTCGATTTAGATACACTACAAGTTGTGGTCACAAATCCAGCAACTAATATAGATGAAATTTGGTTGAGAATTGATAATGTTGGTTATGCCAGCACAATTGAACAAAAAGTATATTTTATTGAAAGATTAGATGCTGGATTTGCTATATCGTTTGGATTGGTAAATTCAGTTGGTGCTAATATAACTAGTGATGTACGATCAATCAAGGTAAGATACTTAAAATCCAGTGGTTCCAGTGCCAATGGAATTTCACTGTTTAATTCTTCTGTTGGTGGAGTTGTAGTCACTACTCCTGGTGATGTTTCCGCATATGGAAAAAATGAACCAAATAATGATTATATTAAATTTTTAGCACCAAAATGGTTTGCTGCTCAAGAAAGAGCAGTAACAGTAAATGATTACAAAGCACTGGTGCTAGAAGCAGGATACTTTGGAAGTGAAAGTGAATTCAATGTTTTTGGTGGAGAGGACTTAACTCCAAGCAGATACGGTAGAGTTTTTGTGACATCACAGAAACAAATAACTGAAGTTACAGATTTAATGAATTTCATAAAAAGTAAAAGTGTTATAACTGTTCTACCTGAATATGTAAGTTCACTACCACTTAATGTATATGTTGATTTTTCGTTTGGATACAATGATGGTCAACCAAGATCATCAAGTGTTAAACAACAAAGAATAAATGAAATAAAATCAATATTTAATGAGAGATATGGCAAAAATAAAGAATATAATTTGTTTTTTTCATCATCAGATTTTATAAATGAATTGATATCATTATATCCAGATCTTTCTATATCAGTTGATGATTTCTCTCTGTATGTTGAACAAGAAATATCTGCCAACAATACAGATTATACATTTAATTTACAAAATGCACTTGATATTGCTGATGGTTCAGTACCCCCAATAACCCTGCCATTCACAAGCATACTCACAACATCACCTGTCAGATATCATATAGATAATACCAATTCTTCATCAACAAAAAATATTCAATTGAAAACACTAACTGGAGCAAATATATCATCTTCAACATCTTATGGTACAGCAAATCTGATAAGAGGAATAGTGACAATTAAATCAAAAGTAATGTCAAATAAAGCAACATTCAATATTCCATTTAAATCTAAAACAATAAGAATAGGTTTGAATAATCTAGTTTCGTTCAATATTAAAAACATAACAGTGTATTAATATGATCCCAATAATATCAACACAATTAACTATTGAGCAACAAACCAGTAAAGTGGGATATAAGTTATCAACTTTATTTCCTGCATTGACTGAATTGAATGATATTTTTTTTGGATCATGTAATTCTAAAAAAGATATTTCACATCAAATTCCATTGTGGGTAGTATTTGAGAAAGAATCACTAGAATCCCAGGGATTGAATTCTATAACAATATTTGATTTTCTACAAAAATATTATGATTGGTTATATTGTGATACAGAATCTGGTTCTGGATATCAAATAGGACAAAAACTTTTAGATTTAATCGATATAGAAAAAACAAGAGAAGAGTATGTTAAAAGATTAGCATCAATTTATGCAAATGGTATTGAAGATTCTGCGTATTTAGATACTGGTGGGAAATTAGATATACAGAATGTTAGAAATTTTGTAAAAAACATTAGAAAGAATTTCTATCATAAAAAAAGCACAGTTGATGGAATAAGATATTTTTTCAGAACACTGTATAACATACCAGAAGAAAATGTAAAGATAGAATATCCTAAAAAGTTCCTATTAAGATTAAATGGTGGTAAATTCTATAATGAAAATTTTGTTTTTGCTGGTTCAACTGGATCATATGAAGATACAAATGCACTTAATAGTTATTTAAATTATTCAAGACTTCAAGATGGAAATTTTTATCAAGATTACTCTTATTTATTAAAAGTAGGTATACAGTCAAGTTACTATAAAGATACATATAAAACACTAGCACATCCTGCTGGATTGAAAGTTTTATTTGAGAAAACTCTGGAAGATTATGTTGGTCCTACTGATGATTATGATTCGCAATTAACATGTCAGCAAACATTTTTGAAAAATTATGCTGCATATAAATTTATCAACGATTATAGTGGAAATATTCTTGGGAGTTCTGGATCTGTTACATATTATGGGTTAGATGAATGTGCTGGTTGTACTTTTGGAATATTCTCAGCACCATCCTATGCATTTCCAAATTGGCACACAACGGAAGCATTAGGAAACGATTTCCAGAATATACAAATTAAAAATATATTTAGTTTATGTTATGATGTAATCACTGTCAGTAATCCAAATGCTGGTTTAACCTGTAGTTCATGCTAATACAGAAGACACTAAAATGAGCACAAAAATAGAAAATATTAAAAATTTTATAAATCAGATCGGTAAAGAAAATCAATTATTTTTATTTGTTGGAACCAATTCAACAGATACTAAATCTAATTCAACTAAATCTGAAATAGATTTATGGAAGGATTCTGATTTTTCTTTTAAAATCGGAAAAGATAATGTAATTGGTGTTATCCCAAATGTTAAATGGGTAAAAAGAAGAGCATATAAACCATGGTATTCTACGGAATCTAATATAGAAAATTATTATGTGTACAATCAAGATAATGGTTATGTGTATTTGTGTTTATCTGATAATGCAGAGAACAGAATAGATAAACAAGGTCAAATTGTTTCAAATTATATACCATCACACACATCTGGAGATTATTCATATGAAGATGGATATACATGGAAAGCACTTTATAGAATAACACCAAATCTAGAAAGATTTGTAACAGAGCAATGGATTCCAGTAATTAGTTTTGATAATTATGAAGATCTAGACAAATCTTCATTATACACCCAAATGCAAAATTTTTGCTATCCATTGGGAACAAAGGACATATCAAAATGCTGCCTTTATTATTCTAAAAATTATCAATATCTAGATGGAAACGGGAATACAGTTAATGCAATAAAAGGAAATTTACACACATCATTTAATTTTTTAACATGCACTGAGTGTTATAATCTATTCAAAGATCATCCAAATTTTGTTTCAGTCTTTTCATCATCTATACCTTCATCGATAACAATTAAAGATAAATATGATCTTGTCGGTGATCTTATACAAGAAAATAAAATATCGATATCCTCACCATATTATTATTTGTATAGAGCAAATGAAAATTCACCAGACGAAGGTTATATAGTTGCTGCAAAAATAGATTTATCACAGTTTAATTTAGATGATTTGAGTGTATCGAAAGACAATCCAGAATTGACTATTACTAGCAATACTGGCAGTGGTGGTAGAATTAGATTGAAAACATATAGAAGTATTTCTAATAAAATTCTAGTAAATGGAATAGAAATTATATCAAAAGGAAGTGGATATAGGGATATACAATTAACTCTAACCAGTGCTGATATGCTTGGATCTGTTTCCAATGCAACTATTGCATCATCAATTAAAATTGAATTAGATGAAATAGATGGACTTGGATTTGATCCGATGAAAGTATTAAATGTCAAACATACTATGATTGATGTGTCAATAGACAGAGCAAGTTTAACCAATTCCAATTTATCAATCCCAAATAGCATTAATTTCTATGGATTAGTACAAAATCCAAAATATGGAACATCTTTTGAATATGTTGCTGGATCATCTGAAAATAAATATGTCTCTACATTCTATAGAACCACAACTAAATTATCAGTATATGCTACATCATCAAATCCATCTCCAAACAAAACAGCATTGATAACCAAATCAAATGGAACTATTATTAGGGATCTTAAAGTTACAAAAGTAGTTCCAGCAACTGTTTTTAGTCCATCTTCAATTTCTACGATTGAGGTCAAAGGATTAGAATACAAAGATGTATCATCCATTAATGGATCAATAACTGTGGATAATACAACATTTAATATAAAAGCAGTTGAGAGTAGTCCACTATTTAATCAATATACTGGTACAGTTTTATCTTCAAATAAAACCACAGCAATAAACATAGAAGATGAAGATACTGCAATTATTCGTATAAATATGGTTAAAGGAATGTAATAATGGCACTCACCCCTATAAATACTGATTCGAATCAATTTCCTTTAAGTATAAGTCCATACTTAAGTAGAGTATCAACACACGCATCGGAATTTAAAAATTATTCAATGCTTGCGTTTAATCCAGGGTTTGCATTGCAAGCAGCAGAATTGAATGAAATCCAAGAATTATTTTTCTTAAATCAATCATTAACTCAGAGATTAAATTCTAATTGGATTATATTTAATTCTGGTCAAACAACACCATTTTATGCTCCATTTTGGGAAGGTCTTGTTCCTCTAAGTCCTACTTATTTAACAATATCATCTCCATCTGTAACAACAAATTCATTCAGTTTTACTTATACTTTATCTACTGGTTGGTATCTGTACACTGATCCAAAAAGCAAATTAAGTTTTTGGATTTGGAATGATAGGCAATTTACAGGAACAGTTTCTGGTTCCAGTACTACTTATTTTGGAATAAATGCATCAACTTCATATACAAATTGCTGCCAATCAGATACTGATTGTCTGGACACTCAAGATTCAACTTTGAGAGATGCATCTCAATCAACATATCAAGATTTCACATGTGGTTCTTCCAGATTTAAGACAATAATAAATCCAACAGATCCATTGCAGGCATTTACAGCACTTCCATCTGGTTCTAATACTTCATTTTGTCATATATTCAGAGTTGATTTATCATTGCAAAAAATAGTATTTCCAAATAATTTTGAAAAGATATAATCTAGGAGTAAGATAAAAAATGGCAATTTCATCACTGTCTTCAAATTCAACTTTTTATGACTGGTATATAAAGACCAATGATATCATAACAGAAATAAATTTAATGAATGTCTATGGTGTTACCAGCGGTGATGGAATTCTGCTGACAACTAATCCAGTTACTAAAATTGCAACTGGAGTAATTGGTGGTACATCTGGAAATATACAATCTGGATTAACTTTTAGTGGTAAAGTATCGTTTACTGGTGAAGTTGTAGTTCCAAATGTTTCATTTAAAGTCACAGGAATAACAAGTGGAACACTTGGATATAATTTTGGATCTGTAATTAGATTAGATGGTTTTGGATATACATTAGCAAAAGCAAATGATCCAGATAATTCAGAAGTATTGGGTGTCATCTCATCCATAAATCCAACTTATTCTGTAGTAACTTCACTGGGAAGAATTTCTGGAGATTTCTCAACTACTGCTGGTGGAACACTAAGTCCTGGTTGTATTTACTTTTTAGATCCATCAGATGCAGGAAAAATTACAACATCTGAACCACAAACAGTTGGTCAAGTATCAAAACCAATAATAATGGGAATATCTGGTGATTCTGGATTGGTTGTTCAGTATAGAGGAAATTATTTAAATGGTGCTGGTGCAAATTTAGGAATGTCTGGAAATAATAGAATTTATATTGTGCTTCCAGCAGCATCTGCATCTAATGGATTTACACCAGGTACTTTTGTGTCTTATCTTCCAGATGTGGGAAATTTTAATGCAGAATTTTCGACATATTTAACTAACACTAGTAGAATTATATACGATGGTTGGTTTATAAGTCAAGCATCTTCCATATCAAATAGTTCACCAATGCCATTAGAAGAAGATTTTGTTGTTGGAATGATAGAAACATCTGCTGATTATGGATTAAATAAAATATATCAAATAGTAACAAAAGGTGCATCTGAAGTATTGCCAGATGGTCTTATGGAAAATACATCTTTGACAGGATGGTGGATTTTAGGTGATGAAAATACTGTAAATCAAACGACTCCTTCATCAAATAATATTACAGAGCAACAAACATTCGAAAGATTGTATGTAGGATATAACTATAACGATTCTTCTTTTGTTGTAGATATTAAACCACAAATTAGAAGTATATCTGCTGCACAGAGATCAACCCAAATAAGTTCACCAAAAGAATTTATGGGTGCTATAGTAAATGAAACATTTAATGGAGATTTTTCTGTATGGCAGAGAACAACAGCAAAAAATTCACAATATACAACCAATACTACAAAAATGTATTTTGCAGATCAATGGGTTAGAAGAACATCTAGAACATCTTTAGTTACACAAACACTACAACGACAATCATTCAGCAAAACACAAACATCTGTCGAAGGTTCACCAGAATATTACATTGATGTAAAATGTTTAGTAGATCCATCATCATTATGGATTGATGGATATCATTCTATTGGTCATATTCTTCCAGGAATTGAAAAATTCAACAATGAAAATATAACAATTTCATTCTATGCTAAATGCACACAAATAAATTATAATATAAATGTATATTTTGCAAGATATAATGGTTCTACTCTTGTTTCAAAATATACAGTAGGAACAATAAAACCATCATCAGTAAATTGGACAAAATATACATTTAATTATACTGTTCCGACTTTAGCATCTGCATCATACAACGATGATTATGTTGAAATTGGATTTGATCTAGAACCAATGGTAAAACAAGCATTTAATGCTAGTGTTGCAACTGGAACCAATCTAGTTGCAAGTTTCTCGTCTTTGTCTGTATATAGAGGAACATATTCCAATCCAAAATTATTATTTGAAACACTAGAAACCAAGCAATTGAAATCAAAAAGATATTATGTGACAACATATAGTGACAGTCAAACACCAGGATCACAAACCTTAGCAGATGATGGTTCAATCGCAATTAATTCTACAGTTATTCAATTAAATCCATCTACACAATACAGTATACAGAAATTTCCAACTGAAATGCGTGCAGTTCCATCAGTTGCAATATATTCTCCAGATTCTGGAACACAAAATGATATATTTAATATTACGGCAAATGTAGATCTAAGACAAACATCTGGAACTATTGGATATGACAAAAAAACAAGAGTATCAAAATTAAATACACCAACTATATCTGTAAATTCCGATAAGACAGCATATAAACTTACTGTATTGAATGGTGTTGTTCCATATGACACAATAGGGTATCACATAATCGCTGATGCATCATATCCATTATAAAGAGGTAAACAATGCCAAGTTGCAATAGTAATAGTTCAAATATATTATCTGGATTAAATACATTAAATATAACACAAGGTTCTGGTGGATCTAGACTAATAGTATCAATTCCAAGAGTTGCTGGTCTGACAATTGGAAATGTAATTCGATATGATGTTGCCAGTTCTGGATATACAGCATCAAAAGCAGACACTGCAGTGAATGCAGAAGTATTCGGAATCGTTGAATCCTATATTCCAACAACAGATAAATTATCAGTAGTTTTGAATGGTTCTATATCTCTAGATTCTTCATATTTCTTGAATAGAACAGATGATCCTTCTGGTGCTGGTGGAGGAAATGATATTTACTTTCTAAGTGGGACCACTGCTGGTTTATTAGAAAACTTAGCACCACTGAATTCTACTCATGTTGTAAAACCAATATATCAAAAAGCACCACATGGAACATACACTGGTTCTGTTGTTAATTATTCTGGTTATAGAATAGGTGGAGATGTTCAGTCTATACTTGATTCAAAAAATCTGACAGGAAAAGTAGGAACAATACAATTTGCATTTGAGGATCTTCAAGCATTGAGTGGTGATGAACAATTGCTTATGCAAGAATTTTATAATGGCAGAGGAACTAATGTTCCTGCACTGTTTCAACTAGATCCAGATGTTTATAAGGATTGGAATTTAGAATTTTTAAGAGTAGATAGACCTGTTGGTATTTTAGATAATCTTATGCTACGACCAATAGACTTTCCACAATTTTTATCAAAATCTTATGATGAGAATGGTTCATTGAAATATGGACCTGGATGGAATTGGACCATTGGTTGGATTGAAAAAATAAAAATAGATGATGGAGTCCCTTTTCCAAATTTGACGACAGGAAGTGTTGTATTCCAATTCAATCACAGTAATTATTTTAATAATCCAATAGTTGATACATGTTATGGTAAAGTATGGGCATGGGATTCAGTAAATAGATTCATATGGATTTATAGACCAGCAACAAAATTATTTGATCCTGTATCTGGCAATGATTTAGGAGAAGATTATAGAATTGATTCTCCACTAATGTTTGAGAAAAATCAATCAGATTCAAGTAATGGTATTATACAAATAGGAACTGTCCCAGCAAATAATCCAAATGATTTTAGTAATTGGAGTTTAACTCCATATACAATAAAAACAACAATAAGGAATACCCAATTTGTTGCTATGATAATGACTTCATTGCAATGGAATGTCAATTTCATTAATGCTCCAGCAGAAACTGGAGTAGGATTCTTTACACTTTGGAATGAATACTCAGATCCAATAAATCCAAATCTTGCATTGGCAAATTATTTTTCAGCATATTCATTGAATCCATCAATTTATGTTAAAGTTAAAGATAAAGGATCTACTGTTTCTATACCACAAGAAGTAACAATAGCAAATCTAAATGCAGGAACCATTGATCTCACTGGAATCGGAGATTTAAAAACAGCATTAGATGATATATTGTCAAGATTAAGCAACCATGGATTATAATAAATGATATACGGAAGTAGTCCAATTGTAAATCCAAACCTGATAGGAATAACAGGTCAGACTGGAATAACAGGTCCAATAGGATACTCTGGAGCAAGAGGTCCAACAGGGAATCCTGGAAATTCTGGTTCGACAGGTCCATCATTAATTGGAATGACATTAACAATTTCATCTCCAAATTATTTGGTAAATATTTTTGATAATGATACCAGTATAAATGCATTAAGCGTTATTCGTGGATCAACTGGAAATTATTATTTGTTTGCAGATGCTGATATATTATCAAATCAATTTAATATAATCTATGGTGTTTCATACTTCTATTCAGATAATGATTCATATCCAAAAAATATAATTGCTTTCCGTGGAATCACAACAAATGATTCTAGATTGATAAAAATCAATAAAGTCGTAAATGGAGCAAATGGAGCAATTGATATAAATTATAATTTATTCAATATAACATCTTTGGAATTGGATCCTCCATATTTTAAAAATTCCATCATTTATACTCAACCAGGATTAAATCCTGGAGTAGACGAAGAATTCAAGGGATTAGAAAATACATTATATAATACAGAAACAAGTACATATATTGGTCAGATTAAAAATTATTCAGAGAGAATACAATTTATTGATGCAATATCTATTCAAATTGGAACAGATTCAACTAGAAGAATATTTTATTGGCCAATAGATTGGGAAGATGGAAATATAATAAAATTAAATCCATATGTATCAAGTGGGCAAACCGTAGTAGCGCAAATAATATATGTTAAATCACCAAATAATGAATTCACTTCAGAAGGAATGACTATTGTAATTCCAAGTGGAATTACATCATCGAATACATTTACTACATTATTTGCAACAACTGAAGATCTGGATATCGTTCCAGATATCAATAATCTAAATCAAAATATATCATGGCCATTATCTGTTCCTCCATGCATTACACAAAATATTGATATTTTAAATTTAATCTCAATTGGAAATATTTGGTATGCGGATTTTAGTCATCGTGGAATGACTTTTAAAAATTCAGAAATAGATTTAGTCGGTGATTTGTCAAAAATACCATCATTAATTAATATAACAGAAGATTTATATAATTGTGCAAATGGAAGTAATGTGTTTGGTTATTGCTGTCCATCACAGTGTGGAATAACTGGATATGAAACTATAGAAGTTTTATGCAATGGCGTTTTTTATCTTGGAATGACTGGTTCAACATGTGATAACATTTGTTTTAGAACTGGAGTTTGTTGTTTGGTGAGATCAGATCAAACTGTACAGAAATTACCAGATTTTGTTGCTGAATGCGAATGTGCATCATTTGCTCAAACAAATTCGTCAACTTATATATGGACACCAAAAGATAACAATATAGTAACTGTAAATGATGTTGATTGCAATTCTTCAATATTGGGATTAGGTGGTTGCTGCGATGGAAGAGGCATTTGCACACAAGAAACAGCACAAGATTGTCTAGCACTTGGTGGATTTTATCAAGGGTTAGGAGTAAATTGTCAATTAGCAAATGGAACATCCTTATGTCGTGGTGGAACAGGTGGATGTTGTATGCCACTATCTAACACATGCGAAAATAATTATACATTTGATAATTGTATGCAGTCAAATGGAATTTATTTTGGAGTAAATACAGTTTGCTCTGATTTTGAATGTTCTAGTACATGTTTAAATACCATACCTGGAATTCCTCCGCTCACAATTGGTTCGGAATTTGAGGGTGGAATTGTTGCTGGTATATTCAATACACAAAAATCATTATGTCTTGGAAATAAAAAATTCGGTGGCATACCATTAAATTTTGTTGCTGGATTAAATGAAAATGAAATATTAGGTAGTACAGCAATATTTAATTATCTAACAAATGGTGATGAAATAAATGCAGAATTGTATTATTCGCGATCAGATAAAATTGGATATGGATTTACTCATTCTGTAAATCATCTATGCGAAAAAGATACATGGATTCTCATTGTAGGAAAATATCCAATTAATATTATAGAATCTACAAATCCAATTGATACTATTTCTGATGATATTACAGACAATAGAGGTATTAAAACATTCACATGGAGTCATGGTGGAACTTATTTTGGTTTTGCATTGGATAATGCATATAAAATACCAGTAAATTCAGAAAATGATGATTTGATATGCCCGCAATCAGTTGAAATGTCAGAACTTGAACAACCAGAATTATATGTTAGGGACGAAGGATGGTATGCATTCAAAGATAGTTCGAATGTAGCAAATGGTATCACCTATTATGGAAATAGAGAAACTTTTAAATCTTGCTCTGACTATTTTAATAATTGCCCAATAAAAAGAGCAAGTCTAATTCCGCTTTATGCTAGAGTTGGTTCAGAAAAAATCTGGAGAAGAAATTGGGGTTTATATAATACGATCATGATGGTTGGTGCAGAGTTGTGGGCAAATAAAGATACAAATCCAGAATTAAATTTATCTCTTTATAATTTTAATTTTGGGCAGGGATTTACTTTCTCATATGACCAATGGGAAACCAGTCAACAATCAGCAGGAGAAGCAATATCTGCATACAATATATGCAAATCTGAAAGTGTATATTCACCAAAGTTGTCAAAATGGTATATTCCCAGTGTAGATGAACTTTCATTTATTGCTCATAAGATATCATCTGAAGATTTAAATGGTAAAATTCTTGCAGCAAATGGCGTTCCGATTGGAGATTCTGGAATAGGAGCAGATGGATGGGTGTGGACTTCAACTGGAACATTCAATGAAGCAAATCAGAATGAATATATTCAGACAAAAGGAATAGGATATCCAGCAACAAGCAATGATGCTCCTCAATATAATGTAAAACATGGCACAGAAGCATGGGCAATGAAATTTAATCAAACAAGCATTTCTGATATTAAAATAGGTAAGAAAAATAGATTGGATAAATATGAAGTCAGACCAGTAAGAATGATTCGTTGTGATGGTAAATATTATGACATAAATTCTACTGACAATACATTAAATAATCCAGCAAAATATTGGAATTATTGGAATATGGCAGAATTACCACTGGCAAATATGCTTTTAGGACCAGACTAACAATGAGTTCATCAAGAATATCTTATAATGCATCAGATAAAACAGGAATCAGGGGTCCAACAGGTCCAACTGGTCCAACTGGTCCAACAGGTCCAACAGGAAATCAATTTCAATATGGATTAACTGGATCCACTGGATTGGGAATAACAGGAATAACTGGAGATAATGGACTACTATCAACTGGTGTATTTTTCTATTTTAATGATATTTCTTATGGATTGCCTTCTGTTGTTGGTCCACAAGGAGCATATGATCCAACTGTAGATTCTAATAAAGTGTTTCAGATTAAAACTATAGGTGATATTGTTCCAGATTTATCAAATACAATAGCACCATCAGAAACAGATAAAGACTATAGAAGAAATGAATTAGTAATATTTAATCGCATACGAACTTCAAGTTCTACTTTTACACCAAATGAATATGGTGTTAATATATCGCAAAATTCATTTACTATATTTGGTGCTACAGCAGATACTAATTTATTGCCAATGGGAAACACTGGAGAAATTTTATTTGCTATATCGTCAGTACAAACAAACTCACCACCATCGGCAAGAGGTGGATTAAACACAAAATGGATTCCAGAGCAAAATCAATTACATATAGATTTTGCCGCATTCAAAGAACCAATTTATAGAAATAAAAATTATGGAATGTCTGGTGGAATTCAATTTGATTCATATCAAAATTATACAAATCATCCAACAGCATTTGTTTACTATAATTTAAATTCAGGACTCACTGGTGGTGTTGGCACATTTTATACGGATTTTGATCCTCAATTTATTGATGATGGAACAGAGAATTATGTTATAGATCCAAATAATAATGTTTCTGATCAAAATATTCCAGATAAAATAAATTTAAGTTTATATTTTGGACTTACTGGTGGTTCGGTATTCAATAAAATTAATTTTATTCCATTGCAAGGATACACAGCAATGGATAAATTTACTCCACAAAATTTTGATATAACAAAACTAGGATCGTGTTGCTTTTGCTCATCGACAGCACAAGAAACTGAAAAATTATGTAAAGATTATGTAACAAAGGAATATTGCGATAGCATTAATGGAAATTTTGCAATACGATCATGCAATCAAAGAAGTCTGAATAACACTGGAAGTGAATGTTATTTTGAAGGTGCTTGTTGTGTGCAGGGATCAACCTATGGAGAACCAAGTAGATGTCTCAACACATCAAGAGCAAAATGTGAATATTATAATGGAACATTTTTTCCAGGAGAAGCATGTGATACTGTAATAGTTGGTGATGATGCTCCTGTATTTACATGTCCAACAAGATATTGTGATTTGACAAAATTAGGAAAATGCTGCATTCGTGGAAGATGTTTTGATTTAACACAAACCGCATGTGAGGCACTAGGTCCAATTGCAATTTTCATAGGTGGTATTACTTGTTCATCTGAAGAGAATGATTCTGCATGTTGTGCTGCTCAAAATTATTTGGGTGCTTGCTGTAAAGGATCTTCTGGTTGTGTTGATAACACAACTCCAACAAGTTGTTCTGATCAGGGTGGAATCTTTATGGGTTCTGGAACAGAATGCAATAACAATCTATGCTGTGGTGGTCAAACATTTGGTTATTTTAGTGGTCCACTGAGAGATAGTTGTTATGGATTAGGAAGATCACAAGTATTCAATTGCCCACAAATTGGAGATAAAATTGGTGGTGGATATTTTGCTGGAATTATAGGAATGCCAAATCCATGTGATTCTTTTGATACTCCGCAAACAGCATTTGGAGAACCACTTGAGTGTATGATATCACCAAGAGGCAATATATTCTCTGATCCAGATTGGAGATGCAAGACCTGCATTAGTAATAAATTAGGAACAAATAATGGTTCTATAGAATATTTTGCAAGAACATGGAATGGTGTTGAGTTTGATTTCTTAAGATATTCTCAAAAGCAATCAAAGACATTGTTGAAAGCAGGAGTTCCAATAATTCAGCAAGTGTATGCTATTCCAGGAATCACTTGGCCAGATGATCGGATGTTTAGTGGTTCATCAACATATTCTAGAAGAAATGGAACATATTCTTATAGTTTAGTTTATCGTGGTCTTGCAGTAGAGGAGATGATAAACACACAAACAATTGATGCAGTTGGAAATCCAATTCCAATTGATCAGTTAAATGTAAGTTTAGAAAACATATCTTTATTGTCTGAATCAAAGGGAATTCCATGGGTATCTGCTGCCAGAAGAATTCATTCTAGAACATTTAGTCAACCGCAAGAAATAGGAATACACATTGTATGGGCATTGATTGTTGCTCCAGAAGATGCCACTGTGGGAACTAGTAGAAATTTGAGTTGGGGAATGTCTGAAGGAAGACACATAGCAGATTCAAATGGAGTTCCACAAAAAATAGTAATAGAACCAGTAAATACATTCCCAGTAGATGGATTAGTAAATACTAGATTATATGATAAATCATCTATTCAAAATGCTATCGGATTTTGGAGAAGAAATTGGGGTGTGACTGGAGCAGTAGGAACTGATCCAGAAGCATTTATGCGTTTCTCTTATGGATCTGGATCATATTGGTCAGGACCAGTGAATGAGAATTATATTAAGCAAATAAATGAAAATAGTGTATTCTATACTCAAGAATATAGAAAAATGTGGGAGAACAATAATCCATCGCATTCAGCAACAAGAGTAATATCAGAATGGAATGAAAGTGGATTATATGGACATAATGATTGGTATATTCCAAGTATAACAGAATTGAATTATATTTACAATAATTTAGATACATTAAATAATTCTTTACTTATAAATGGTCATAAACCAATGATCCAGAATGAATACTGGAGTTCAACTAGTGTCTCTAGACTGCAAGATTGGGATCAATTTGATCACGAAAATAAAGATAAATATAAATTCGAAGCATTAGATCCAACTCTAGAACCATATCTGTCTAGAAATAGATTAATAAGCAATTCAAATGTATTCCACTACACAGGACAATATTTTGCATTTGGGCAAACACCACCACCATTAAGTGAATTTGAAGCATATGTATTTACAATGGCAGTATCAAATGGGCAAAAGATGTTAGTGCAAGTATTTAATGGACAAGAATCAAATTTAGGAAAAATGTATAATAAGAGAAGATCATCCATTGGTCCAGGATTAAGACCAGTAAGAAGAATACCATTAGTGAATTCATGTGTATATTTTAGTTTTGATTCGTCGTTTGTTGAAAATGAAATAACACAAACAAATAATTCATGTCTGGATAAAGTTTATTTCTCTGATTTATATGGAGATGGAACAGTTGGATGCGGAATAACTGGAATTTTATAGAGTAGGAGAAAATAATGGGAAGTAGTGCAATCGGAAATATTATTGTATATGGTCCACGCGGACCACAGGGACCAATTGGAAGCAGAGGTCCAACAGGTCCAACTGGGCAAACAGGTCCAACTGGAGCATCTGGGTCAATTGCACTGCATCTAATCAATTCTAGACCAAATGGAAATAATATTATTTTTGAATTATCTGATGGAACTACATTAGAAGTTCTTGGAAATTTTAAGGGAGCAACATTTTTTGATCCTATCGGAGCACTTGCAGTAAACAGCAATACAACAGGATATACACTATATGCTGGTTACATTCCTGGTGGAACTTTTTACTTTAGAGGATTGTCCGCAACAGGTTCATTGTATTTGCAATATACTGGTCAAAATAATGAGTATATTTCAATTAATAGCATATATGCTGGTTACACATATATTGGAAATTATGATCCATTGACAGTTCAAAATTATGGAATACTATATTTACAGCAAAATAATCTTGCTGGTGGTACTCCTATAAAAATATCAATGGAACAAGGAGTATTTGGTCAAAAAGGATCATTAGATCTACTTCGTTCTATACAACAGCAAGGAGCATCTGCTGATTTTGGATTTAATCTGAATAGTGGTTCTCGTATTCAATATTATAGTTCTGTTCCAGAATCGAGAGTTGTTGGCACTGGAGCATATACAGTAAATATCAAGTCGGCAGGAACACATGTTTTTCAGACACCAACTGGAATCTCTGGATTTGTTGTAAATTCTAATCTTACACCACTGCAAGGTGCAACATATAGCAATAATGAAATCATTTCAGCAACTTTAGTTTTTACATCTGATGATGTTTGGAAATTTCCACAAAATGTTTATTTCGAACAAGGAGAGAATTATCTTTCATGCGGAACAAACATAATTGGTATCATGTCATATGATGGAGGAAATACCTGGTTAGCAAGTGTTGCTCAAAGAGGACATGGAGTAAGAGATCCTAACAGTCAATGTGTTGAAAACTATTTATTTGGTTCGTGCTGTTATGAAAATGTAGATGGAACTTTAGAATGTGAAGATTACATCAAGAAAGAATTCTGTGATGCATTATCTGGAACATTCAATCCAATGAAACCATGCACAGAAACATGTGGAACTAAAGTTGGTCTTTGCTGTGCTAATGGCAAATGCATTGAAAATACACCAGTAGCAGAATGTGATTTATTTGGTGGTATATTTTATCAAGGAATAACTTGTGGAACATATTCAAATAATCCAGAAGGTCCAAATTATGGTGAACCAATTGAAAATGGAAGATTATGCTACAATTCATGCATAGCAGATGCAGAATTAGTTTGCTGCAAAAATAATAAATGTATTGGAAATTATTCTAGAATACAATGTGAACAAATTCTTGGAGGCAAATCTGTACTTGGCACATGCGACAGTGTAGATTGCTGTGATTATACTGTTGATGTTGGAGCATGTTGCGTGTGTAATGCTGATGGAACAAATCAATGTTTTGATGCATTAACAAAAGCAGAATGCGATTTATTGTTTGGAAAATTCATGGGTCCAAAACAAAGATGTGAGAATATTTCATGTGGTTGTGTTTGTGGAGTCGAGACTATATCTCCTCCCCCACCTCCACCAGACATACTGGGATATAATTGTTCAAATAATGCATGTATTCCAGTATATAATGGTGTACCTGAATATGATTCAGAAGAAGAATGCGCATTGAGTGATTGCAATACTGGACCAATAATTGGTTATAATTGTAAGTTGCTTGGAACAGGAGGAGGAGGAAGTTCCTGTGTTGCTGTATATGGAGGAAGTGGAACTACTGCAGATTATTCAACTTTACTTGACTGCACCGCATCATGTGGAGCAATTAGATTTACTTGTTCGAGTGGATTTTGTATAGAATCTCAAAATGGAGATTATGCCACTATAGAGGAATGTGTAGATTCTGGTTGTAGTATAAATAGTGAAGGATATTCCTGTATAAATGGAACATGCACAAATATAGGATCACAGGGAGGGTTTACAACATTAGAAGAATGTCAGGCATCTGGATGTGAGAATATTGATTGGTTTATATGTCAAGATGGAGTGACATGCATACATCAATTTGGTCCAACTCCTCCACCATCTGGATCATTTGATACAAAAGTACAATGTGAAGCAAGTAACTGTGGAACAACTCCAACAATTGGAATTTGCTGTAAAGATGGAACATGTCTATCTGGAATAGACAGTGAAGGAGCATGTATAGAAGCATGTGGAAATTGGTTAGATGAAATCAAAGTAAATGATGAAATATACCAATTTGGATCAAATCCAAATGATTGTGATTTTTGCGCATTATCCAGACCATTTTTAACAGTTGTAGATCCTGGATCATGTATAGTTACAATAGACTTTATAAAAGTTGCAAACGACACATATCCAGGATATCCAAACGATTCAACTTCCACATGTTGTAGATGGATAATGGATGATTCAGATCCAGTACATCCACCAGATTTATGCACAGATTTATATTTTAGTCCATTACTTGATTTTTTGACATATACTCCAGCACTTCCAACCACAAGAGATATGGTACTTGATTTAATGACATGTCCATTAAGCCCAAGTGCAAGTGCATGTATAACAAATGCTGCAGCAAGAATATTTACTATAGCAAGAGATCCACCTTTTAATTTTGTGTTTGGTGGTGATTGCCTTACACCAAATTGCTGTGCATGTATCCAAGGGGGACTAGGAGAAGAAGATCGCTTAAGTTGTGCTGGTCTACCACATGGCACAAATTGGTTTTTTGAATTAGGAAATTGTAAATTAAAAGGATGTTCTGATGATTTTCCAGAATCAGGAAATGATGGTGATCCTTGCGATTCAGTTGTTGGTAATCCTGGTGGTGGGGATGATACTCCAATTCCTTGTCTTAGTCGTTATTGTGAACAATTTGCAACATCGTATTGCCCATCACCACTTGCTTGCTCAGAACCACATCCAGGAATTTGCTGCAAATATGTAAATTCTTCAATGGCAGATAGTGATCCAAAACTTGAACCTCTAATTGGTAAAGCACAATGTTTACCACAAATGTCATCAAAGTTATTATGCGAGAATGCTGGTGGTGTTTGGTGGGATAAAGTAAAAATATATCAAAGAGATGATGAAACAAATCTTGGAACAGACCAAGCAAAAACAATTTATGATTTGGATTATCAATTCCAATCACCTGGTGATTGTGAATTCTGCGAAAGAACTCGTTTTGTGCAAAAAATTGGTTCTATCATAGATGAATTAAATTTTTCAAAATTTAATACTGGTGTCGGAACAATTGGAAATAGAATTAATTTTGATGTTTGTGTTGATCTCGGAAGAAATATGAATCAGGTTCACGGAAATCCAGATTACGAAGCAAATACAGCAAATCTCGGTTTATTATACGGTTCAACACTATACCCTGTTTCTATGGGAATAAAACCAGGAAAACAAAGATACAAAAGAATAAATATAGATTTGTCTCCATCTGCATACAATGACGATACAGTTGAATGTGGATTAAAGGAAAGATTCCCAGTTGGAAGTATTCCAGAAAATTATGATAATCCAGATATATGGATATCTCAAACTGGAAGAATTATTCATGATCCATTATATTATGAAACAGGAATGACTTATTTGAATGGTGGTATTGCTTCTGGTGCTATTGGAGGAAAAGATTGGTTTATAGAAAAAATTGGATTAGACCCTGTAGGTGGGCAATCTGATATAGCACTAGCTGCACCATATCATTGGAAGACATTAGATGATACTACCATGCCCAATGAGTGTAAAAATGGAACTAATTGGATGAGAAATGGTTCTGATAATTGTCAACCATGTTTAAGAGAAATTGTAGATTCATTTTTAGGTTGCAATCTAGAAACAACTAGTGCAAGTTCAAATTATTTAAATTGGTTCAATACTCAAGGTAATATTTCAATAACACAAGACATTGGTTCTATTCCTTTATACAATCATTTATTGGCAAATACATTCTATACTAAATTGGCATTAATGCTTTATACAAATGATGAAGAAGAATTAAGAACATATTGGCCAAATGGTCAACATAGTGTATTAGAAGTATCACAATTAACTCCTACTCCATCAGTAGTTTCCTTTAAATGGGGAGACTGTATTGAATTTTGCAATGAATCAGATCAATGCACTAAATTATCTTCTTGTGCTGCTAATACACCATTGAGGTATATATGGCAAGCACATATACTTGGACTTTTTAATATAAGCGCAACTGAGGTTGGATCGTCAACTGGTCAATGCGGATTATGCATATGCTGCCCACCGTTCGGGCCTTGCCAAACATATGGAATAGAGTGTGGACAATCGGAAAGTGTTCTTCCATGCTATGGGAAGATCGCATCGATAAACAATCCTGGACCATTTAGATTTTCTTCAACAATATATGATCCAATATCAGTAAACTTCGGTATTGTTCCATCACCAGAACAAGGAGCACCAAATTGCTATACTATAAATCCATTAACTGGAAGAGAATTTATTTCACCAATACAAAATGTAAAAGCGTACATAAATAATATAGAATATATGTGTGTACCTGTAATTTGTTTTGATGACTGCGATCAATTTGAAATTTGCGAGTAATAGATGTCAATTCAATTTAGATCAAGAATTAAATCAACTATAGATTACTCTTCTGTTCTGAACAGCAAGGGAACATGTTGCGATAAAGATGGAAATAAATCAACAAAAGCATTCTATGATTGCTTTAATGATGGTGGTAATTATTATCCATATAATATAGAAGAAGTAAATTGTCCACCAGTCAGCACAGATAGAGGTTGTTGTTGTGCATGTTCATATGTTGATGATTTAAATGAATTACCATATCCTTGGAATTTTCTAACAAATAGACCAGCAAATTCGCCTCCATATGTTGAATCTGGACTTATGTGTGATGTTCCAAGATGCGAATGTGAAAGAATCGGTGGAAAATTTACACCTATGAGTGAAATTGTAACATTAGATCAAAGTAATTGGACAACTTATTGTTTGAAAGATGTTTCTGACATATTTGGTCCAAACAAACAAATAGATGCTAGATATCCCAGGGCGTGTTGCTCTATTCAACAAAATCCATCAACTGGTTCTTTTGGTGATATAGAATGTGTTAATCTTTGTTTTTCATCCAACTGTGCTTCTCTCGGATCTTCTACTTATGCATCAGTATTCAATGAGAATGCAACATGTGGAAATTACTTATATTTAAATAATGGGGTTTTGGGTGGATTACAGCAATGTTCTGATCCTTTAAAATTATCTCAAATGACTCAAAAATCTATAGAATATAAAAATTCTATATTTGGTTCATGTTATGAATTAGTTAAATCATCAGATCAATCACGATATGAATATGAATGCAGCATAACTCCTAAATCTCTTTGTTCTGGTTATTGGAAAGAAGCATACGATCAACAAAATCTTTTTTGTGGTGACAAATATAAACCAGATAATCCAACAAAAATAGGAAATTCATTTATATCATCATCTATGAGTCAGACTGAATTTGATGAATTGAATTTATCCATTGGTTCTGAATATCAAGGTGGAATTTACATTGGTGTATTTGAACCAGGAAGTCCAGTAAATAATATTGGATCAAAATTATATGGAAATATGAATTTTGGATCTCCATTGGAATATTATTCATACGATATTGGACCTGGCGGTTCATTCAAGAAGTGGGCAATTATAGTATCATCAAAAATTCACAATGTTAAATTTTTTAATGATGAGGAAGTAAAGACATACTATAACACATCAGCATGGGATGGATACTATAATAGGAATCTAGGAATTAATTCAAAATTATATAATACATTTAAAAATAATCCAATAGATGGATTTATAGATTACTACATTCCATCAATTCAAGAATTACACTTTTATATGAATTATTTAAATGACAATGGAAATAAATTGACTGCTAATGTCATTTCATCTACAATGTTTTCCACAAAATATATCAACAAATCATCAAACAAAACAAACATAAATAACATTAACATGGTATATGGTGTTGTGTTGGCAAATGATTCAGTTGCAAATTTTTCAAGAAATCATACAATACTTATACCAACAACAAATTTATCTACTGTAATGTATTTTAGAAGAATTATCATAGAATAGAGGTGAAATATGGAAAATGAAAATATTGAATTTCGCAAAGAAGAAGTACCACAAGAACAATCTGGATTGAAAAAGAAAGTAAGTATGATGCAGAGTTTTGCATCAGCAATTACATCCAGAGGTTTGAAAAACGAAAAAGTAACAAAACCGATAAAACAATTGAGAGTTTTATCATGTTTTGGGGATAAACAACAGGGTGGTGTTTTACCAGCATGTGAGCATCTGAAAAAGAGCAAAACAGATGGAAAACATTTCTGTGGTGGTTGTGGATGTGGCGACAGAGCAGGAACCTGGTTGATGTCAGATGCGGACAAATATTCAAAACTAGACTATCCAAGATTGGCATGTCCATTACAAATGCCAGGATTTTCAAATTACGAACAATCTAAACCAGATGAATCTGTAAGTCCAATAACTCGCAGATATTATATTGAAAACTATCCATACGAAAAATTAGAGCAGATTTCAGTGAATACTTTTGATCCTCCTCCACCCCCACCTCAAAAGCAAAAAGAAGACAATTCCACCAAATAATAAAACAAATCTCCTTATAAATAAAATAAGGAGATTTCTCTTATGTCAGGACAGATTCCAAATTCAAGACAGACAATTATTGAATATGCACTTAGAACTTTAGGTTCTCCTGTGGTTCAAATAAATGTTGACTGGCAGCAATGCGAAGATCGTCTTGACGAAGCATTACAATTTTTCTCCGAATATCACTTTGACGGTGTTCAGAAAGTATATTTCAAATATCAATTAACACAAAATGATATTGATCAAAAATATATTTCAATTAATGATATAACATCTCCAATAGGAGGAATAGACAGACCAACAGGAACGGATATAGTTTCTGTTATAAGACTTTTTAGATTTGGTAGTTTCACTGGTACTGGTATGTTTGATATCAAATATCAAATGGCATTGAGTGATTACTTTGGAATAAATAGAGGTCTTGGTTCTAGTCAGTCATTGCCATTGGCAAACTATGATTCGACTATGCAATACATTAGTCTTATAGAACAATTTTTCTCACCAGAAAAAGCAATCAGATTCAGCAAAGTTACTGATAAAATTTATATAGACAGTGACTTATCAGATACAAATTCTGGAGAGTATATTATTCTTGAAGCATATGCTGTGCTTGATCCAGATGAATATCCAAAAATTTACAATGATCGATTACTTAAAAAATATTTAACTGCTCTCATAAAAAAGCAATGGGGAGCAAATATGGCAAAATATGATGGAGTTCAATTACCAGGTGGTATAACCTTCAAAGGTGCAGTTATTTATCAAGATGCCATAAACGAATTACAGTTCATAGAAAATGAATTAAGATCAACACACGAATTGCCGATAGATTTTATGTTAGGATAATACATGGCAGTAAATCCATACTTTAAAGATTACTCTGGAGAACAGAAATTATTGGATGATCTAACCATAGAAACCATAAAGGTTATGGGTAGAGATCTCATCTATTTACCAAGAGAATATTTAGAGGTAGATCCAATTTTTGGAGAAGATCCAAAAACTTATTTTAAAAATGGATATATTTTAGAAATGTATGTACGGGAAACTCTTAAATTTGGTGGTCAAAAAGATATAATGACCAAATTTGGAATTACCATTACTGACAGACTTACAATTGATTTATCAATTACTAGATTTGGACAGGAAATTACATCAAAAAATCCATCAATTAAAAAACCAAGAGAAGGGGATTTAATTTATTACCCCCTGTCCAAATCTATTTTTGAAATAAATTTCGTAGAGGACGAGGAACCATTTTATCAATTTGGAACACTAACGACATATACTCTTATGTGTGAACTGTTCACATATTCACACGAAGAAATCGACACAGGATTTACAGAAATTGATGAAGTGTATGATCTTAGAAATTCATATGCTGATCTCTTAGATCTCAATGGTAATCCTATTTCTGGCATTACAAAATATTACAATGGAGAGGATGTATATCAATCATCTGGATATAGTGGTGCTGGTGCAACTCTAGCAAATGCAACAGCAACTGGAACTCTAATAGAAGCAGTAACAACTTCTGGTGGAACAGCAGATAAATTGTATATAACAAATGCAACTGGAACTTTTATCTCTGGACAAACAGTAAAAGGAACTCTATCTGGAGCAGAATATATTCTTGGTGGAATCACTTCTACAAATGTTAATATTGCCAAAGATCCAGTGGATAACACTATCGGAACAAACAATGATGCAATACAAAAGCAGGCATCATATACAATAGAATTTTCAGCAAATAATCCATTCTCAGAGGATTGCTAATGTTTTCAATAAACAACACATATTATAATGAATCTATAAGAAAAATGGTAACAGCATTTGGTGCTTTATTTAACTCAATTTATATTATTAGAAAAAATGACTCAAATCAAATAAGCGAAAAAATAAGAGTACCATTAATATATGGACCAAAAGAAAAATTCATATATCGAATTAAAACAGAAGCACAAATATCAGATAACACACATGTCCAAATAACTCTTCCAGTTATAGGGTTTGACATGACTAGTATTCTATATGATACAAATAGAAAAATTAATAGATTAAATAGAAGAATAGTTGGAGATAGATCTACCTATTCTGAAGTTCCATATAATATAAATTTTGGTCTTTATGTATTCACACGAAATATAGATGATAATCTACAAATAGTTGAACAAATATTACCATATTTTGCTCCAGAATTTATGGTAACAATAAATGTAGATTCATTATATCCATCTGTTGATATTCCAATAGTTCTTAACAGTGTTGCTATGAATGAAGACTATGAAGGATCATTTGAGACAAGAAGATCAGTTACTAGTCTGTTTGATTTCACAATGAAAGGTTTTGTTTATAATAAATTCTGCGATCCAACAACTGGAATAATTAAAAATGCTGAAGTGCAAATAGGAACCACAGGATCAGATTCTGGATACACAGCATATATGAATTATATAAGCGACCACAATGATCCAATTTATATTACTATAACATGAGGAAAAAATGATTGATAACACAGATAAAAATTTATCAAAAATATTGGATATTTCAGAAAGTGAAAATCCAATTATTGAAAAACAAGAGATAATAGAACAACCACAAATAAAATCAATAAAACGACACAAAAAAGATCTTGTACGACAAGATTTCAATGAAGCAAGAAAAAATATGAAAGATTTAATTTCCACTGGATTCGATGCCATAGATGGCATGATGAAAGTTGCAAATGCAAGTGATTCTCCAAGAGCATATGAAGTTGTTTCTATCTTACTAAAAACAATGTCTGATATGAATTCGGAATTAATTTCCTTACATGAAAAATCAAATAGAGCAGAACCACAAACAACTAAAAATGTTAATAACACGACAAATAATTCTATTTTTGTTGGATCAACCAAAGATCTACAAAATATAATAAATCAGTCAAGAAGTCAATTGAAAACTTTAAATAATAAAGAGATAGAAAATGACGAAGCATAAAGATGGATATCTGGGAAATCCAAATTTAAAACCAGTTGGAGTTCAACAACAATTTACTCCAGAACAAGTCAAAGAATATATCAAATGTGCTTCTGATCCTGTTTATTTTATACACAATTATGTGAAAATTGTTTCAGTAGATCAGGGTCTTGTGTCGTTTGACATGTATGATTATCAACAAAATTTGATAAAAACTCTTCACGATAATAGATTCGTAATAGGAAAATTACCTCGTCAGACGGGAAAAACAACAACAGTTGGAAGTTATCTTCTTCATTATTTACTATTTAATCAAAATGTAAATATTGCCATACTTGCAAATAAACAAGCAACTGCAATTGAAATTCTAAGTAGAATTAAAATGGCATTTGAATATTTGCCGAAATGGTTGCAGCAAGGTGTTGTTGAATGGAATAAAGGTTCAGTTGTATTGGAAAACGGTTCTAGAATTTTAGCAGCGGCAACATCTTCATCCGCAATTCGTGGTGGATCATTCAATTGTATTCTTCTTGACGAGTTTGCCCACATTCCCATTCAGATTGCTGAAGAGTTCTTTTCCTCAGTATACCCAACAATTACTTCTGGTCAATCAACCAAAATGTTTATTATATCAACTCCAAATGGATTGAATATGTTTTATTATTACTGGAAGGGAGCAATTAATAAACAAAATGGTTATATCCCAGTTGAAGTTCACTGGAGTCAAGTACCAAAATTTCCAGGTGGTCCACTAAGAGATGATAAGTGGAAACAGGAGATGATAAGCAAAACATCTGAAAAGCAGTTTCAGAGTGAATTTGAATGTGATTTTGTTGGTTCATCAAATACTTTAATTTCTTCTCAAAAATTACATACTTTAGTTTTCAATAAACCAACACTCAGAACAAAAGAAGGTCTTACGATACACGAAGAACCTATACGAGAAAACGAAGAACAAAAAACTCAGGATCATATTTATTTCATAACAGTAGACACAGCAAGAGGTCAAGGTAAAGATTATAGTGCGTTTGTTGTAGTTGATGTTACACAATTTCCATATAAAGTGGTTGCACAATATAGAAACAATACTGTTTCACCATTATTATATCCATCGATAATCAAAACTGTTGCTAAAAAATATAATAATGCATATGTCATGATTGAGATTAATGATATTGGTTCTCAAGTTGCTGATATATTGCATACAGATTTAGAATATGAAAATATTATAAAGACAAGTTTTATGGGAAGAAAGGGTCAGACAATAACAGAAGGATTTGGAAGTGCTAAACAAAATCATTTAGGATTGAAAACTTCTGTTGCCACCAAAAAAGTAGGATGTGCTGTCCTTAAAAATTTAATAGAAGAGGATAAACTATTAATTGAAGATTTTGATATCATCAATGAGTTAACTACATTTGTTGCTAAAAAGAATAGTTATGAAGCAGATGACGGACACAACGATGATTTGATCACATGTTTAATTATTTTTTCTTGGTGTACACGACAGGAATTTTTTAAAAACTTAACAGATATGGATATTCGTTTGGCAATGTATTCCAAAGAAATAGAAAAAATAGAAGATGATCTTTTACCTTTTGGATATTATGATGATGGTGGAGTAACAGAAGATATACCATCAGAAGAAATTGAATGGACTGGGGACTCAAACGATAAATGGTTGATAAAGGAAAAAAAAGATATCAAATATATGTTTAATATAAATATTGGAAGGCGTGATATCAATCTATAATTTATGAAATATTTATGAAAATATTCATTTTTCTATATATTCAATAGGTATTAAAAAGGAGAGAACATGGCCAGACCAAATGTAACATTTAAACTAAACGATCTGTCTGTAATCGGACCAGCAGCAGAGGGAACGATAGAACAACCATCATTTAAAATGACCGCAGCAATGATATCTGATGGCGATGAATTAATTGCACTAGCAAGATCAGGTGAAGCATTGCAGGGATATATGACTATTCCAAATAGCAATGATCTATATGCAAGATTAAATCAAATGATTGTCAATTTTGCTGGTGGAGAAACATTCTTAGCAGGAGTAACTGCATATTCACAGGGTTCATGCGCTGCATCATATATTAATGGATCATATGGTGGATCAGCATTTGATGGAGATGCATTCCCTGGAACTCTTGGTGTGACACTTGCTGGAGGAAGAACAGCATTCCGCGAAGAATTCTGGGCATTAAATAATTATTTACAATACGGTTCACCTGTAATTGTTGGATTTAATGCAGGAGCAACAATTTCAACTGCAAGAGGATATGAATCTGGAAAAGATCAACTCTCAGGTGCATTATTATATGATGTCGTATTCCAAGGAAGATCAACAGATGCTGCTGTAGCAAATACACGATATATTGTAGATCAGAAGAAAGCAAATGATCTTCCAGTATTTGGAATTCTTAATACTCCATCAAACACAGCACTAACTGCAGGAGATGTAGTTGCTGGTACTTATGGTGTAGGAGCAACAGTAAATGATTTCCATCTTGGTGTTGTCTATGGCGAAAAGATTCATCTTGGAGCAAATGGAGCATCAGAGACACTAATAACAACAATTCTTGCTCCTGATGTTGCTGGTTGCTTTGCAAGAACAGATAGAGATTTCTATCCATGGTTTTCTCCAGCAGGAACAAATCGTGGTAGAATTCTCGGAACAACTAGACTTAAGCATAATTTGACTGCAGCATTGCAAGATGCACTGTATGATGGTGGAATTAATCCAGTAGTCACATTCCCAGGAGAAGGAACTTATCTCTTCGGTGATAAGACAACATATCCAGCAACATCAACTCTTTCGAGAATGAATGTTGCAAGATTGTTTATTAATCTCAAGAAACAACTTGGATCAGTTGCAAGAAGAACTCTATTCAACACTAATGATGTTTCAACCAGAGCAGCATTTACTACAACTGCTACAGAGATTCTAACAACAATCAAAGCACAAAATGGTCTTTCTGAGTTCAAGGTCATATGCGATGAATCAAATAATCCAATTACTGTAATAGAAGCAAATGGATTTGTTGCAGAGGTATTGATTAAACCACTCACATCTATTAACTTCATCACAATTACTCTAACAAATGTTGATCTAGAAACAGATCTATCATGAAGGGGTTATATAACTGGTGAGTCAAAACCAAAACCAGTAGGAAGTAATAGTACACCAGGATTAAATTAAGACAGAATAAATAAATTAAGAGGTAAAACATGCCACAACTTCAACCAAATACAATCACCACTTTTAGAAATAATTTTCGCGGTGTTCGTCAAAACCGATTCATCGTTCAACCAGACTGGCCAGAGGTTCCTGCTCTCAAGAATGCTGTAAAAGATCTAAAAGAAACATCAATTTACATTAAAGCAGCAGATATCCCAGAAGCATCCATCGGAGTCATTACTGTTCCTTGGATGGGTAGAGCAATCAAATATTCTGGCGAAAGAACTTATGTTGATTGGTCCATTCAAATTTATGAATCAAACAAACAACAAAGCGATCTTCGCAGATTGTTTGAAATCTGGATGGAAGCAATGGATAGCAGAGAAAGACACGATATTAATTACAGTGTTACTGCTTCTTGGTCAGTATGGTACAACGACATTGTTCAAGGTGAAACTCGTAATAATCCACAAGGATTTACAAGAGGAATTAAACTACGAAACTGCTTCCCAATCAATGTTGGTACACTCCAAATGGATTACGACTTGACAGATAGTTTTGCAGTATTCCCCGTAACTCTTGCATTCGATTACTGGGAACCACTTGGCGAACTTCAATAATAATTTTTGGAATAATTTTAAGAAAGTGATTTTTTATGGGATTAAAAGATTTGTTTGGATTTGCATTTAAAAAAGATGCAATGGATATGGATGTAGGGGAGGGCCTTTCAGGAGGCTCTCCCTCTACTTTATCCTTTATAGCACCAGAAAATTATGACGGAACTAATGTCCTCGAAACAGGAGGATTTATGAGTTCCGTTTATGATTTTGGTGGATCATTTGTCGATGAAAATTCATTGATAAATCAATATCGTTCGATGTCATTATATCCAGAAGTAGACATTGCTATTGAAGATATTGTAACAGAATCAATTGTTTTTGATTCAAAAGGTGATGCGATCAAATTAAATCTGGATTCTGTTGGTTTATCAGATAATATAAAATATAAGATTCAATCCGAATTTTCTAATATTTTAAAAATGTTAGATTTTAAAAATAAAGGTTATGAAATATTCAGAAGATGGTATATTGAAAGTAAATTATATTATCAATTAATAATCGACATGGATAGTCCAGAAAAAGGAATAATTGAATTAAGAGCAGTCGATCCAACAAAAATAAGAAAAGTAAGAAAAGTCGAAAAACAAATTAAAAATATTAATGGAATGCAAGTTCCAGTAATTAAAAAAGTAGATGAACATTACATCTATACAGAATTAGAAAATAATTCACTAACAGCAACAACTGCTGCAGGTATAAAAATAAGTCAGGATTCAATCACATATTGTAATTCTGGATACATGGATCAAACAACTAAAAAAGTTGTTGGATATCTACATAAGGCAATTCGTCCACTCAACATGCTTCGTCAGATTGAAGATGCGGTTGTAATTTATCGTATCTCTCGCGCACCAGAACGAAGAATATTTTATGTTGATGTCGGTAATCTGCCAAAACAAAAAGCAGAGCAATATTTAAAAGATTTGATGACCAGATATAGAAATAAATTAGTTTATGATTCTAATACTGGAGAAATAAAAGACACAAGAAATCATATGTCTATGTTAGAAGATTTCTGGTTGCCTAGAAGAGAAGGTGGAAGAGGAACTGAAATTTCTACTCTACCTGGAGGTCAAAATCTAGGTGAAATGGAAGATGTCGAATATCTCTTAAGAAAATTATATAGATCATTGAATGTTCCATTGACACGAATGGAAGTCCAAACTGGATTTAATTTAGGCAGAAGTAGTGAAATAACAAGAGATGAAGTTAAATTCTATAAATTTATAGAAAGATTAAGAAATAAATTTTCATTTTTATTCATGGATATTCTCAAAAAACAGTGTTTGCTTAAAGGAATAATGACGCTGGATGACTGGAATGAAATATATCATGATATAAGATTTGATTTCTCAAAAGATTCATATTTTACAGAATTAAAAGAAAATGAAATTTTACGAGAAAAAGTAGAAATGTTAACTGTATTAGCAACATACAGTGGAACATTATTCTCCAATAATTATATTCGTAAAAATATTCTGAAGCAAACCGATGAAGAAATTGCACAAATGGACAAAGAAATGCAAGAAGAAAGACAAGCACAATTAATGCAACAAATGCAAATGCAGCAAATGGGTTTGGAACCAGAACAAAAATAATATAAATAATAGTTAGGAGAATAAAAATGTCTAATACTAAAAATATTATCAATAATATAATGAAAGATAATTTGGTTGAAGCAAAAACACAAATCAATCAAGAATTAATCAAAAGAGTAGGTGCATTACTAGAATCAAAAATTGAATCAATTGCACCTAGCATGATTGCCATATCTGAAAAAGATGAAAGTTATGAAAAAAGTGAACGAAAGAAAAATGTCACTAGAAAAATGGCAATGGACAGAGAAGATGAAGAAGATAAAAAAGAAAAGAAAAATATAAAAGATGATGTCGAGCATGTTGTAGACATGAACGATGAATTATACGATGATGATTTTGAAGATTTTGTTGATCAAATACATGAAATTGTACAAGAAATAGAAAATGAAACAGGTGAAGAACTAACGGAAGAAGAAATTATCAGTTTGGGTAATGATTACCTTGCATTTTTAAATGAAGAAGATTTAGATGAAGAGAATTTAAAGGGAAATCAAGAAAAACTTGATGTAGCAGAACCCAAAGGCAAATTGACAGGTGCAGATTTTAAAAAATTAAGATCAAATAAAGGTAAATAAAAATGAAACTGATAACTGAAACCATCGAAGAAATTCAAACTATAGTTGAATCAAATGAAGCAGGATCAAAAAACTACTTCATTAAAGGTGTTATGATGGAGGCAGGAGTCGTTAACAGAAATAAAAGAATGTACAATGAAGGCATTCTTAAAAAAGAATGTAAACGATACATCAGTGAATATGTAAAGAAAAATAGAGCATTAGGCGAATTAAACCATCCTGCTGGACCAACTGTAAATCTAGATCGTGTATCCCATATGATTGTTGATCTTTCAGAAAGCGGAAATCAAATTCACGGAAAAGCAAAAATAATTGATACCCCAATGGGAAAAATTGTAAAGAGTTTAATCGATGAAGGAGCACAACTTGGTGTTTCTTCTAGAGGTATGGGATCTCTTAAGTCTCAAGGCGGGGTAAATATAGTACAAGACGACTTCACCTTGGCAGCAATTGATATTGTCGCAGATCCTTCCGCACCCAACGCATTCGTTAATGGAATACTTGAAGGTAAAGAATGGATCTGGGACAATGGATTTTTAGTTGAAAAGGAAATAGCAAAATACCAAAAGCAATTAAAAAATACATCTAAAAGAAAATTAGAAGAAAATGCAATTAAATTATTTTCTGATTTTTTAAGGAGAATTTGATGACAGAAAGACAACAAACAAGAATTATTCTTAAAGAGGTATTTGGAACATTGGCAGCAATTGGTGCTGCTGGTGCTGCTGCTGCTGGAATTCGTGGTGCAATAACAAGCAAAAGATTAAAAAGTTATGGCACAGCAAATCCACCAGCAAAACCTGCTGGTCTTTCTGGTAGAGTTGTTCAACAAATGAAAAATGCTTTTAATGCATTTGGGGAAAAACAACAAGAACATTTTATTAGTAAAATAGCAGGAATAGACACGGAAGTTCATTCTAGAATTGCCGCAAAATATAATCTTAAAGCAGCAGATTATGCAAAGGCAACTGCAGAACAAACTAGAAAAAATGATTTAATAAAAATGTTTAATGAACCAAATACAAGAACATTTTTATTACGAAATAATTTAGCAAGAGTTGATCAGAATAATAATTTGACAGGTCTTGAAAATATTGATATTGATGATATTACATCACTTAAACAAGCAGTTTCAAGAAACAATCCAAATGCTTATGTTCGATCGTCAAGAAGAAATCCAACAACTGTGCATGATATAATTTCTAGACCAACAACTTTGGAGGTGTTAGACACAACTAATCCAGAGGCAAGACAATATAGAGAAAAAATGTCCAGAACAATGATTACTCCGCAGGGAGAACAAAAAAGACAACAGGCAATACAAAGTATTAATACTTCTAGAGCAAATAGAGCAAATATGTCGTTGGCAATTAAAGCAGATAAAGCAGCAGAAAAAACATATCTTGCTACAGAAAGACAAAACAATAGAGCAATACCTGGTCTAAAGGGAAGATTGAAAAGTGCACTCACTATCGGAAAATCTGCATTATCTGCATTAGATCCATGGAATGCGTGAAACCAAAATTTAAATTAAACTATATAGAAATAGACAAAATTGGAGAATTTTATGGCAAACGAAAAAATGTATTCAGACTCTAAATTATACGATGATGGAAGCGGCAGAGGTGCTGTAATTAATCAACCACTATCTACCCCAGAATTAGCAATGAAAAATATGCAAACACTAAGACCAGGTGGTGCAGCATATGTCCAATTGCCTAATGGTGCACAAGTAGCACCAGCAATGAATGCTGAAGATTCAGAAGAAAATGAAGAAACTAATCTGACTGATGATGATTATCTTGCTAGTCTATTCAATGGAGAAAATCTTAGCGAAGAGTTCATGACAAAAGCAGCAACAATCTTTGAAGCAGCAATTAATGAAAAAGTTTCTATAATTGAAAAATCAATGATCGAAGCAGCAAAAGAAATAATTGAAGAACAAGTAAATCAAAAAACAGAATCACTCACAGAGCAACTTGATAATTATTTAAATTATGTGATTACCGAATGGATGGAAGAAAATAAAGTTGCTGTTGAACGAGGATTGAGAACAGAAATTGCAGAGCACTTCATGGTCGGCCTTAAAGAACTTCTAGATGAAACATTCATTGATGTTCCAGAAGAGAAATATGATATTCTTGATGAAATGACATCTGCTAATGAAGAACTCCAAACTCAACTAAACGAACAAATTAAGAAAAATATTGAATTGTCAAATGAGATAACTGCTCGTCTATGCACTGAAGCATTTTTCGAAATTTCTTCTGGTTTGACCGATACCGAAACCGAAAAATTAGCAACACTTGCTGAAGGAATTGAATTTGGTTCAGTAGATCAGTATAAAGATAAAGTCAAATTACTGAGGGAATCATATTTCAATAAAAAATCAACATCTAATTCATCAACACAACAAAATTTAGTTGAAGAAAATTTAAATCCAAAAGCAATCAATGAATCAGTTGATCCTACAATGACCTCGTTGGTCAATGCGATTGGAAGACTAAATAAAAATAGACAAAAATCTATACCAGTAGTTTCCGAATCAAGTAATGCTGGAAAACTATTAAATATGATTAATCCCAATATCGCAACAGATCAGTATATCTGAAAATATTCAATTTACTAAATATAAAAAGACTTTAAGGAGAGAAAAATGGATTTTAACGGTACAACCCCATATGACACACTAGTAGAAAAATGGTCACCAGTATTAGATCATGCTGAGATGGACCCAATCAACGATCTACACAAGAAAAGAGTAACTGCAGTTCTTCTTGAAAATCAAGTAAGAGCAATGCAAGAAGATAGAATGCAGCAAAATCTTTTCGAATCAGCACCAACCATGAATATGGGTGGATCCAGTTTTGTAAGTGCACAACTTGCAAATGCAGGAAATTTCGCTGGATATGATCCAATTCTAATTTCACTCGTTCGTCGCGCAATGCCAAATATCGTTGCATATGATATTGCTGGTGTTCAACCAATGAGTGCACCAACTGGTCTTATCTTTGCAATGCGCGCTAAGTATAATGGCATTAATGGTCCAGAAGCACTGTTTGATGAATCATGGCCAAAATTCTCAGGCGCATCAGGTTCTGCTGTAAATTCAGCTGCTGATATCGGTGTAACTGGTCTTCTCTCTGGTCATACACTTGGTGTTCAACCAATTGATGAATCAGCAAACCGCACTGATCTATTCAGTGATTTCCGCGCAATGCTAACAAGCACTGCTGAAAAACTTGGAGATGGTCAAAACTACTTCCGCGAAATGGCATTTAGCATTGAGAGAATTGCTGTCCAAGCACGCTCACGCGCTCTCAAGGCAGAATACACCACTGAACTTGCACAAGATCTCAAAGCAGTTCACGGTCTTGATGCTGAGTCAGAACTTGCCAATATTCTCTCAGTTGAAATCATGAATGAAATCAATCGCGAAATTCTTCGCGCAATGTACACTGTAGCAAAAACAGGTTCACAACAAACCGATCTTGCAACTAAGGGTGTATACGATCTTGTAGCAGATTCTGATGGTCGTTGGTCAGCAGAACGATTCCGTGGACTCATGTTCCAAATCGAACGCGAAGCAAATCAAATTGCTAAAGATTCTCGTAGAGGTCGTGGTAATTTCATTCTTTGCAGTGCAGATGTTGCATCAGCACTCGCAATGGGTGGATTCCTCAATCTCTCACCAGCACTCAATGTTCAAATGAATGTTGACGACACTGGAAATGTATTTGCTGGTGTTCTCAATGGCAAGTATAAAGTCTATATCGATCCATTCATCAAGAACAATGTAAATTTCGTAACTGTTGGATACAAGGGAACTTCACCATACGATGCTGGTATGTTCTACTGCCCATATGTTCCTCTACAAATGGTACGCGCAGTCGGTGAAAACACCTTCCAACCAAAGATTGGATTCAAGACTCGCTACGGCATGGTAGCAAATCCATTCGCACAAGGTCGTGATGCAATCACAACTGACACTGATGGACTTGTAGCAAACACAAATAGTTACTACAGACTGTTTGCAATCAAGAATCTACATGGCAACACTGGTAACTGAATAGTCTAAAAACTAATCGTAGGAACCCACAGGGAAACCTGTGGGTTTTCTTTTATAAATACTTGTATGCCTGAATCAAATTTTCAAACATATCAAGATATAATTGATAAACTTGGTCCAAACACACCAGGCAGTTTATATACAACAAATCCAGATCAACCAGTAAACACAAATTATCTAACAAATAATAAGTTTAAATTTATATTAAGTAGATGTCCAACAGTAACTTACTTTTGTCAAAGAGCAAATATTCCATCTTTGAGTTTTGGTATTTCTGTTCAAGGTCAACCTGGTGGAATTTCAATAAGAAGACCAGGAACTGCATACCAGTATGAAGATCTTCAAGTTAGTTTTATTGTGAATGAAGACCTAACAAATTGGTTAGAAATATACAAATGGATTAAAGATCTAGGAATATCATATGATTCAACTGTAGAAGTCATAGATGATATGCAAATGGTTGCAACTGGACTAATGCTCATAACGGATAGCACATATAAACCAATAATATCCGTCAGATACATGAATTTATTTCCAACTTTTTTGGGAGGAATAGATTTTGATTCAGCACTTCCAGATACAGATGCTGTAATAAGCACAGCAACTTTTACTTACACTCATTATGAAATTGACATTTTAAACAAACCTTAAATATTATGACTATTGATGAACTTAAAATACAAGTAGAACTAGATGTTTCTATTGACGCAAATCATTTAGACGAGGAATCAATTAAAATTCCACAAATACACAATAAGTATTTGTGTATTCTCATGGATGAAAAAATAGTCTATGAGAAATTGGAATCAAAATATAAAATTCTAAAAAGAGATAAATGGTTATATTACTCTGGAAAAATGAGCAAGGAAGAACTTAAAAAGAAATCCTGGGAACCATTCGATCTTGCTATTATCAAACAAGATATTGATCGTTTTCTAGAAAGTGATGAAGAAATTATCAATATTTCAAATAAATTATTTGTCCAAAAAGAAAAGATAAATTATCTAGAAAGTGTAGTTAAACTTATATCAAATAAGATTTGGAATATTCGTTCAACAATTGAATGGATAAAATTTACACAAGGATCATGAAATATGATCAAGATCAAAGATGTGGATTCTGTTTATATAGAAATTGATTGCGATAAATCAATTGCTAAAGAATTGAGTATGTTTTTCACATTCAATGTTCCAAATTCACAGTATAATCCAGCATTCAAAAAGAAAAAATGGGATGGAAAGATTAGATTATTTAATCTTCTTACTTCTAAAATATATAAAGGTTTGCTTCCATATGTTTTTTCTTTTGCCAATGAAAGACATTATAAAGTAGAATACGAATCTACATTACTTCGCGATGAACGAGAAATATCATTTCCAAAAGTATTTTCATCTGGAAAAGAAATAACTCCACACGATTATCAAAAAGAAGCAGTCACTCACGCATTACAAAATAAAAGATGTTTATTAATATCACCAACTGGATCTGGTAAAAGTTTAATAATTTACATGTTATTACTTGAGTTATTGAAAAGAACAAATAAAAAAATATTGATTGTAGTTCCAACTACTGGATTAGTAACTCAATTAAAATCAGATTTTGAAGATTATGCAAATGATAAAAATATATCAAAAGCAATTCATTTAATATATGCTGGACGAGATAAAGAAACAAATTGCAGGATTGTCATCTCAACATGGCAAAGTTTATATGATCAAAATGAACAATTCTTTGAGCAATTCGAATCAATAATAGGTGATGAATCACATTTATTTAAAGCAAAGTCGTTGATTAAAATAATGAATAAATTAAAACAATGTGATTATAGAATTGGAACAACTGGAACTTTAGATGGAACGCAAGTGCATAAACTTGTATTAGAAGGATTATTTGGCAAAGTGCATCAGGTAACATCAACCAAAGAACTAATCGATAGAGAGGTGTTAGCAAATTTAAATATTGATTGTTTGATATTAAAATATCCAGATGCGGATATAAATGAAATAAAAAGAGCAAAATATAAAGATGAATTGGAATGGATAGTTCTGAATAATAATAGAAATGAATTTATTTCAAATCTAGCAAATAGCATTAATGGGAATGTTCTTGTTTTATTTAATTTCGTAGAAAAACATGGAATTCCTTTGTATAACAATATACAAAAAAAATCAAAGAAGCAATGCTATTTGATTTGCGGTAAAACAGAGATTGAAGATAGAGAACAAATTCGCAAAATTGTAGATAAAAGCAATAATAGTGTTCTTGTTGCATCTTTTGGTACATGCAGCACAGGAATAAATATTAAAAATATTCATGCAATTATTTTTGCTTCACCATCAAAATCAGTTATTCGCGTACTTCAGTCAATAGGAAGAGGATTACGAAAATCAGAAACTAAAGATAAAGTTACAGTTTACGATATAGCAGATGATCTTAGTTGGAAAAAATATAGGAATCATGCTCTGAGACATCTGGATGAACGCACTACCATATATACTAATGAAGCATTTCAGTTTAATAAGATAAAAATTAAATTAGGAGTTTAAATGAATTTAAAAATATTCAAACTACGAAGTGGTGAAGAAATTATTTGTCAAGTTACTGAAGAAACTAAAACAAAATTTAAGATCTTAAATCCACTAGTATTCAAATCAACCACTTCATTTGATAATCATGGATCTTATGACATGACTGTGCTTCGTGATTGGTTGCAACACACTAAAGTAAAAACTATACTTTTACCAAAAAATCATATAGCATTGGAAATGGATCCAAATGATGACACAATTAAACTATATGAATTGCAATTGGAAACAGAGAAAAATGTAGCAGAAAAAATAGTAAGTCTGGATAATGACGATAGATCATCTGATCAGTCAATAAATCCAATGCATTTAATGCAAGATAATGAAAACTTATTAAATGATCTATTAAGTTCAATTTTTGCTGATATGACTGATATGACTTCAAAATCATTTGCAGATCCAAATGAACAGTTACCATTTCTTAGCAAAAGCAATTCAAAAAGAAAATTAAAACAAAAAAATCCAATGTCTAATCTTCCTTCTCCTGAAATGCATCCAGAAGAAATGGATAGACATGGAATTTATGTTACTATGATGATTCCTTCCGAATCGATTATGAATCTAATAACTGCTGGTCTTTTAAATCCAAAAGATTTACTCAAGATGATTAAGGAAGTCAAAAAGAAAAACAGATTCACTGGTGATGAATCTGATAGAGAAGATTTTGGTAATAAGCTTAGTGATTGGAATCCTGATCCAGATTCAAATGACTATAAGTAATAGTTATTGATGATCTAGGTTTTCTTCTCAATCCCACACAAATATTATACACATATTGTCAGTTTTCTGTCAAGAGTACATACATGATTTTTTTAAAAAAACTATATAAAGACTTGAAAGATTGTTTGAGTATGTTATACTTTGGTCATGAATAAAAAAGACGACAACGAAAACATAATTGAAGAAGAGATAAAAAGTGCAAAGCATTATATTAATAATGAAAAATTCTGTAAATCGATGACAGAATGGAAAAAACTCATAAAAGAATATGAGGAATCTGGTGAGGAGAAAAGACCACCTCTATCTGATTATATTGCTGAATGTTTTCTAAAAATAGCAGAACATCTATCCCATAGACCTAATTTCATTAACTATCCATTTAGAGAAGATATGATTGGTGATGGAGTAGAAAACTGTATTTTATATGCCCATAATTTTGATCCAGAAAAATCATCAAATCCGTTTTCTTATTTCACACAAATAATTTATTACGCATTTTTGCGTAGAATCGAAAAAGAGAAAAAACAAGCATATATCAAATACAAATCATTACAGATGAATGATTTTGATGGAAAAATAGTTGAGTGGTTAAAGTCACAACCAGATATTACTTCTTATTCAGATTTTTTATCTAAACATTTTGCTTTGACTGAAGCAGATATCGATAAGTTAGAACCAGAGAAGAAAAAGAAAAAGAGAAGGAAACGAAAGTGAAGATAGCATTCATCAATGATACTCATTTTGGTGTTAGAAATGACTCACCATTTTTCATTGAACATATTCTTAAATTTTTAGAAACTAAATTTATACCTTATTTGATTGATAACAATATCGATACAGTTATACATTTAGGTGATTTTTTTGATCGTAGAAAATATGTAAATTTTAATACTCTTTCTATGGTTAGAAAAAGATTTATTGAACCATTATCAAATAATAACATCAAGATATATCTTGCTTTAGGTAATCATGATACTTATTATAAGAATACAAATGAGATAAATTCAATAAAAGAATTATTTAACAATAGAGAAAATTTTATACTGATTGATTCACCGCAAGAAATCAAATTTGATGATGTATGTGTTTCTATTGTTCCGTGGATAACACAAGAAAATTATTCATCATCACTTAATTTTATTCAAAATTCCACTTGTAGAGTCATGTGTGGACATTTTGAAATTGTTGGATTTCAAGTAATGAGTGGAGTGAAGCACACTCATGGATTGACTATTAACGATTTTAATAAATTTGAAATGGTATTATCTGGTCATTTTCATCTAAAGCAACAAGATAAAAACATCTATTATCTTGGTTCTCAATACCAGATGAATTTTGGAGATGTAAATTCTAAAAAGGGATTTCATGTTTTGGATACAGAAACAATGGAATTAACTTTTGTTGAAAATGAAAATAATATATTTCATATTTTTAATTATGATGATTCAGACGAAAACGAAATTAAAAATATTGCAAAATTTATCTCCAAGAGTGATCTTCGTGGAAGTTTCGTTAGAGTCTTTATACGACAAAAAACAAAACAAGTTATATTTGATAAATTTCTAGATGCACTTTGGGAAAAAAACATACAGGATGTGTCTATAGTTGATGAAATGAATTTGAATTTAAATAATTCATCTGTTGCATTTGATGAATCACAAGATACACTCAGCATAATCAACAATGAAATTGATATGATTGAGCGAGATATTGATAAGTTAAAATTGAAAAATATTATAAAAGATCTTTACATGGAGAGTTTAAGTTTATGAATAAACTTGAAATTAAAATATCAGATAAATTTATTTTTAATAAAATTGAATCTAAAGTAGAACCTAAACCAGCTAAAAAAGATAAACAACCAGAACAAGTTAAAGTTGAGTTTAGATCAATGATTGTTCCTGAGAAAAAATTATGATTAAATTTGAAAAAGTCAGATTTAAAAATTTTGGATCATTTGGAAATGCAATGACTGAAATTGTATTAGATAAAAATAATACAACTTTGATCTGTGGTAATAATGGAAGTGGAAAGTCTTTTGCTTTCTTGGATTCTATTACTTTTGCTTTATTCGGTAAACCTTTTAGAAAAATAAATATTCCACAACTTGCAAACTCTATAAATGAAAAAAATTGCATAGTAGAAATTGAATTCTCTAAGGGATCTGATAAATTTATTGTTCGTCGTGGAATAAATCCAAGAATATTTGAAATTTATAAAAATAATGAATTGATCGATCAGGACGCAAAAAGTCTTGATTATCAGGAACTTCTTGAGAATCAAATTCTAAAGATGAACTATAAGACATTTACACAAGTTGTTATTCTTGGTAGTTCCTCGTTTGTTCCATTCATGCAATTGTCGGCAGCAGATCGTCGTGCTGTAATTGAGAATATTCTTGATATTAATATTTTTAGTACCATGAATATAGTACTGAAAGGAAAGATTCTTTCTTTAAAGGAAACAGTTAAGGAATTGAATTCCAAAATTGAACTTGAAAAAAGTAAGATAACAATTCAAAAAAATTATATTTCTACTCTTGAAAAGAAAAATTTAGAAGAAGATGAAGATGTTACTGGTAGAATCAAAGAGTTAAATGATAAGATTATTCATCATAAGAGTATTATGTATTCTGGTGGATATGATCAGATTTCATTAGAGTTGGACATACAAAATATTAAATCAAGTATAAATGGATGTCAAACTAAACTAAAGAAATATAATTCTATAATTTCAGAATTCAATGCAAATAAAAAGCAAAAACAACAAGATGTTGCTTTCTTTAAAGAAAATTGCAAATGCCCAACATGTAGTCAACCAATCGAAGAAAAAATAAAGAAAGAAAAGATTCTAACTACGAATTATGAAATTTCAAATATAGATGATGATATTGAAAGAGCAAATAATGCTGTTAAAGATAATACAAAACATATTGAATTACTTGAAATGAATCTTGAGAAGGTGATTGAATCTATTTCTTTTATAAAGGGTATTAATAGAGAGATTGAACTTCTTGAAAAGGAAATTAAAAGAATTCAATCGACTACAGAAAAATCAATTATCAAAAATAATATTGTCGATGAAAAAGAAAAATTAAAAATTCTTGAAGGTGGTTTAACTGCTCTTGAAAATGAAAAAATAATTCATTCAGAAGATTTAATGTATCATGAATTTGTAAATGAACTTCTTCGAGATGGTGGAGTTAAATCTAAAATTATTAAATATTATCTTCCATTTATGAATAAATTTATTAACAAATATTTGTCGTCTATGGACTTCTTTGTACAATTTCAACTTGATGAAGAATTTAATGAAGAAATTAAATCTCGTCACCGAGATGATTTTAGTTATATGAATTTCAGTGAAGGTGAAAAAATGAGAATAGATTTATCTTTACTTCTTGCATGGAGAGATGTTGCTAGACTTAAGAATAGTGTTAATTGCAATCTTCTTATTCTAGATGAAGTTTTCGATTCCTCATTGGATTCTGTTGGAATGGATGAACTAATGAAATTATTAAAATTGATTGGTGATAAAACAAATGTTTATGTTATCAGTCATAAATCTGATCAATTAGTTGACAAATTTTCAAATATTGTTTCCTTTGAGAAGAAAAATAATTTTAGTAAAATGATAAATATGTGATATGAGTAATTCTGATAATTTAAACTTTCGTGGTAAATTTAAAGAATATGATGTTGACGGAAAACCATATCTCTATAGAATTGGTGATGTTGTTGAATATAAAGGTAAAAAATATATTGCAACAAAAGCAACATCCACTACTGTTCCTGGTACAATTAGTGCAAAGGAAACTTGGCAAACAATATCTGGACCTGGTGGATCATTCTATATACAAGATACACCACCAATTGGTGCAGTTGAAGGAGATAGATGGTTTAGACCAACGCCATCTGTTATGTTTACTTTAATAAAACAAGAAACCAATTTGATTTGGGTTGAACTGTAAATTAATCATGTTATACTATAGGAGTAAAAATGAACAAAGATTATGATCGTGACAGAGAAAAGAATCGTAAGCGCAAAGAATTTAAACTTAAATCAATTGAGAAAAAAGAAAATGCTTCTCAAAAGAAAAAGATGAAACAGAATCTAAGAGAATATATGAACGGTCAATATGAATCTGATTTTACAGATGATAATTTTGAATGAGATTTAATTATGAAACCAGTGACTTTTTCGAAAAATACATTATCAATTCTTAAAAATTTTGCTAGTCTTAATTCAAATTTGCTGGTCAAACCAGGAAGTGTAATTAAGACCATTACACCTTCTAAAAATGGCATGGCAATTGCCAATGTAGAAGAGACATTCAATACGGAATTTGGAATTTGGGATTTGAATAAATTTCTAGGAGTTGTGAGTCTATTTAATAATCCATCTTTTGATTTTGGTCAGAAAAGTATGAAAATCAAAAATGGTGGCAATGCTATTGTTAATTATTTTTACTCGGAACCAAGACTTCTATCTGTGCCTACAAAAGATGTAATAATGCCACAGGTTGATGTTAGTGCTGCTATGACAGAAAAACAATTTTCTGAACTGCAAAAAGCAGCATCTGTAATGCAATTGCCAGATTTATCATTTACATCTGATGCTGGATCAATAGTCGCAATGGTTTCCGATCTTTCTGATCCGACTAGTAACACATACAAGATTACAGTTGAGGATAAGTATAACGGTGTAGATTTTAAATTTAATTTTAAGATGGAAAATATTAAAATCCTTCCAGGAGATTATAAAATTAATTTTGCTAAGAATGTAGTTGGTGAGTTCATTAACAAGAATATTTCACTGACATATTGGTTTGCCATGGAAGCGAACACTTCAAAATATGGATCATAAGATGAAACCTGAAAACTTTCTGTGGGTTGAAAAGTATCGTCCGCAGACCATTGAAGAGTGTGTTCTCCCCATGTCGTTGAAGTCAACCTTCAACGACATGGTTGCTAAAGGAGAACCACAAAATTTACTTTTTTCTGGTACTGCTGGTGTTGGTAAGACAACTGTTGCTAAGGCATTGTGTAATCAGATGGATTCTGATTGGATATTGATTAATTGTTCAGAGGAAGGAAACATTGACACTCTACGAACAAAAATTCGGCAGTTTGCCAGTACTGTGTCTTTGAATGGTGATACGAGAAAGGTTGTGATTCTTGATGAATTTGACTATTCCAATGCTAATAGCATTCAACCTGCTTTGCGCGGTGCAATTGAAGAGTTTGCCAATAACTGTAGGTTTATTCTCACTTGCAACTATAAATCTAGAATTATTGAACCTATTCATTCTCGTTGTACTTGTATTGATTTTGTACTTCCATCTACAGAAAAACCTGCAATCGCAGCAAAAATGATGGAGAGATGCGTGTATATCCTCAACCAAGAGGGTATTAAATTTGATAAGAAGGTACTTGGTCAATTGATCATGAAGTACTTTCCAGATATGAGAAGAATTCTAAACGAACTCCAAAGGTATTCTTCGTCAGGTGTAATTGATGTTGGTATTCTATCAACAATTGCTGAAATTGAGATTAAGAATTTAATGACGGCAATGGCAAATAAAGACTTTGCTACAGTTCGTCGGTGGGCAGCACTGAATGCTGAGGGATCTCCCCAGGAGGTCTATAGGAAAATCTACGATGCTCTAGGAGACAATGTAGACAAGCAGAGCATTCCAGAAGCGATCATGATCCTGGCAGAGTCTCAATATCGTAGTGCATTTGTAGCAGACCAAGAAATTAACTTGGTTGCTTGTCTTGTTCAACTAATGATGTCTTGTGCGTTTAAATAAATATGTTATCTGATATATTAAATTCAATCAATCAGACTAAAGTTAATCTTATAGATTCTGAGAAAATTTCTGAAAAAGACTATGTTCCTTTTGTTGTAAATAAATGTTTGTCTTATTTTCCAGACACCATCTTTTATTCAAATCAGATGAATCGAATGTCATTTTTAGACAAGAAGATGCAGTATGATTACTATATACACAGTATCTCTAAGAGAAAGAGGTTTTCTAAATGGATAAAACCAGAGGAAAATAGCGACATTGAGATCATTAAGGAAGTATATGGATACTCCGACGCCCGTGCGCGGGAGGTTGTTGATCTAGTCCCTATGGATAAATTGAAAGATCTTGTTCAAAAAGGTGGTCAAAAAAGATAAAAATATAAATATTTTCTGTTAAAATGGAGTATATTATGACAGAAAATATTTTTGAGGGTTTGGGTGTCGAAATAAAATTAAATTCAGAGGAAGATTTTCTCAAAGTAAAGGAAACTTTAACTAGATTGGGAGTTTCTTCTAAAAAAGAAAATAAATTATATCAGAGTTGCCATATTCTGCATAAAAGAGGTAGATATGCAATTATGCATTTTAAAGAAATGTTTATTCTAGATGGACTAGAGAGTGATATATCAGAAGATGATGTTGCTAGAAGAAATACAATAGTTAAACTTCTAATAGAATGGGGATTAGTTTCTGCAGTTGATCCTAAAACTTATTCAACACCACAATTATCTCTAGCAAGATTAAAAATAATCTCACACAAAGACAAAGGTAATTGGGAATTGATACCTAAATACCATATAGGTAAGTGACATGAAAGGTATATATTATGGAAAAAATACAAGCAATTGGTGCACCGTTTTTAATAGAACATTCGTCTTGCTCTGATCTTAAACCTAAAACATTTGAATGGTCATCTGATGACCAACCAATTAAAGTTTTTATGGATAATTCTATCCTATCTGGTTGTGAATATGAGAAGAAAGCAGGAGAAACAAAAGTTGCCTGGATTTGTGAATCCAGAGCAATTTTTCATATGCAATCTATAGGAAGAGAGTCTTGGGAAAAAAATATAGAAGAATTGTGTAATTTTTACGATGCTATCTATACCTCAGAAAAATCTATGCTTTCTATACATCCGAAGATACAATTTGCTTTTGCTGGCAGCAATTTGCCTTGGGTGAAAAAAGAATTATCTGTTATTGAAAAATCAAAATTCTGTTCATTTGTTTCATCGTCTAAAAATTACACATACGGTCATAGACTCAGACATGCTGTATATGATACATTTAAAGATAATATCGATATTTTTGGAAATATCAAAACAAATAATACATCTGAGAAACATCTACTAGGTGATGATAAGTGGGATAAATCTAATGCACTTACTGATTATATGTTTTCATTTGTCGTTGAGAATGATAGATATGAAACATACTATACTGAAAAATTAACAGATTGCTTTAAGACAGGAACTATACCTGTTTATTGGGGAGCACCAGATATTGGCGATTATTTTGATATTGATGGAATGGTGATACTGACAAATAATTTTGATATAAGAACTCTTACTCCAGAATTATTTGAATCAAAAATTCCTGCTGCAATTAAAAATTATGAAAAAGTTATAAATCTAGAAATGGCAGATGATTATCTTTATAGGAAAATTAAAGAAATTGAGTCATGAATACCCAGATAGTTTCATTTTATTGTGATATTGATAATAGAACATATTACAGTGATCATGCTAGAAGATTACGAATAAATTGTAATGAGAATAATATTCCTCATGATATAAGACAATTGCAATCTCTTGGAGAATATAGATTAAATTGTCTGAGAAAACCAATATTTATTTACCAAATATTATTGGAAAAGAAAAAACCAATAGTATGGATGGATGTAGATTCACTCATCCATAGAGAGTTAAAAATATTTGATGAATTGCAAGATAAATGTGATATTGCTTTAGCATATCAAGGAATACCACCACATATTAATCCTCTTTTTGGAAAGGCATCTCCAATTTATCTTAATTATAATACTATTACTTTAGAATTTTTACAATCTTGGATGCATCACTGTGAAGAAAATGCAAATAATCCAGATGTAAAAGTATTTGACCATGAAATATTAATGAGTAAAGTTCTTCCTGAATTCTTGCCAAAAATGAAAATTGGAGCATTGCCAATAAATTATGCAATTTGGCCTGGAACAGAAATACCAGTTGGAATGGAAAAAATGATAACTATGGGTATTGCTGATGGTTCTTCTAAAGAAAAATCTTTACGAGAAATGGGATTCAATGAAAAGGATATTAAATTTAATTTAGTTGGGAATCATTTTTAATGAAACCAATTATTTTAAATGCTGATTATATGATTCCTCAATCTGCCATACCAGAGGTTGATGATAATACAGAAATACATTTTACTAGATTTGGATCAAATAAAATTCCAGGTGGAATTCCTTCATTTATTGATGATACTTCATATAAAATATTTTGCAATGTAAATGAACCATCGACTTCTAGGTGGGTAGAGACTGCTGCTAATATTATTAAATATTCTAATTATTATGATAAAATAGTTACATCTGATGTCAGGGTACTTAAAGAATGTTCAAATGCAGTATTTATGCCATATGGAACAACATGGTTAAATAAATCAAATCACCATCCAGATTCGTTTGGAGAATATTCAGATAATTTATCATCTTTAATTAAAGATTTTTCATTATCTATGGTTTGTGGTTCTCTAACAGGTAAACCTGGATATAATCTTAGACATATTGTATTCGCAAATAAAGATGATATAAACATTAAAAAGAAATTTTACAGTTCCACTAGATTTCCATTAGAGGGATATCCAACATTACCTGATGATAACAAAATTTATTTATTCAATTCAATGTATTCTATTGCGATAGAAAGTACCAGTGAACTTAATTATTTTTCTGAAAAATTAATTGATTGTTTAATAACTAAAACAATACCAGTATATTGGGGATGTCCTAATATATCAGATTTTTTTGATACAACATATTGGATTGATATGCGTAATATATTAAATTTTGAATTTACAGAAAAATATTATTACGATAATTTAGACAAAATAATTGATAATTTTAATAGAGCAATTCCATATTGTGATAATTTATTTAAAAGAGTGATTAATATATGATTATACAAATGACAATGACTAGAAATGAATTATTTCTTATCAAAGAGATGTTTCCCATTTGGAAAAAATATGCAGATGGTTTTGTTTTTCTTGTGGATTCATCCAACGATGGTACATATGAATATTTATTAGAAAATAAAGAAAAATTTAATATTTTAAGTATTCTGCAAATAGAACGAGATGGACAACTTATAATAGAATCTGATGTTAGGCAAAAATTATTTGATGAAGCATTAAAGTATTCTGGAAATATTCTATGTTTGGATACTGATGAGTATTTGGACGGAGATCTCAGCAAAGAACAATTGGAACAAATATTAAATGAAAGAAAAAATACATTATTTCATCTGCAATGGATTCAGTACACTGGGAAAAATCAAATAAGAATTGATGGTCCGTGGGGTATGAATTATAAAGATAGACTTGGATCATATGATCATCGTGCCATGTTTAAATATGCACAAATGCATTCTGAGCATATGCCAAGACCAGGTAATGAATTAATCATTCCTATTCCACACTTGTTTATAGCACATTTACAGTGGTTAGATAAAAAAATAGTAGCAGTTAAACAATATTTTTGGAAAATTACAGATTATGTCAATTATAAAGAATTTGGAATAGATGTCACTCCTGCTTCTGCATATGATGCTTCTGTTAATAATTTTGAATGGAAATATAGTGATTTCAAATATGAATTGAAAATAAATCCAAACATATATTCATTTTGTAATTTAAAAAATAATTATAAGTATAAATTCATAAAAGAAAATATTAAAAAATACAATATTCCAAATTTAAATGATTGGGGTATGGATATTCATGAGGAAAATATTTAATATGCGTTTTGAAATTCCAAATAATATTATTAATAATATAAGTTATGCATCTCGTTGCGATTTTATCTTTAATCAAAAATTTGAAGAACTTAAATATGAAAATAATAGACTTTCACAAATCACTAGTAATTCAACTATTTATTGTTGGGGTGGATTTTTGAATGGATTATTTCAATATTTAAAAACAACCAACCTAAAAAATATTACACTGATAAGTGGATGTGAGGATTATCCTACTAATCCAAATGGAACTGTCATTGGTATGCCTATAATTGCAAAGTCTGGAATTTTACCATGTCCTAGTAATATTAGTAGGTGGTTTGCACAAAATGCAGAAATTTGTAGTGATTTTATGAAACCAATTCCAATAGGTCCAAATATTTGTCCTTTAATCTCTACATCTATTAAAAATCATTTAGGATCATACACAAGAGATAAATTATTATTTACTAATATAAATCCAAGAACAAATTCAATTCAAAGAAATTTTGTTTTGAATAGTGTATTAGAGCAATGTCCAAATGCTAAATTAAATCCATATGGGGATATGAAAGCATATTGTGTTGGATTACAGGAGCATATATTTTCTCTATGTCCACCAGGAAATGGTAAAGACACTCACCGTGCATGGGAATCTATTTTTTTTGGTTGTATACCAATTGTAGAAAAAAGTAATATGAATGATTATTTTTCTAAACTATTTCCCATGTTAGTTGTTGATCGATGGTCTGATATAACAGAAGAATTTTTACAAAACAAATATGAAGAAATAAAATCAAAATCGTGGAGATACGATTTATTAGATGTTGATAATCTTTTTAATTATTACAATATTCCAATAAAATACATTCATAAAAAATATCAAGAATTGGGAGAAACAACAATGACATCCCAAACAACAACACCTAATAATTTTTTATATTTGTAAAATGATAATGGATATTATATCAACACTAAAAGAAAATTAATATTACCTGATCTACTAACTATTTTAGACAACTAGATAAAATCTATAATGCTTTGGAGAAATTATGAAAAATAGAGTTTTGATTGTCACTGGATGTGGAAGAGATGATGTAGATATTTACATCAATAATGGTGATGTTGCAACACGCATAGTCTCAAATGCAACATTACCATCGAAACAAAAATATTGTAAATTACATAATTATGATTTACTTTCAATTAATGATTTTGGATGTGATTTAGATAAAAATATTACTGATGAAAATATAGCACTTTTGCGTGTATCTAGAACTGCAGATATGTTAAAGTATTATGATATTGTGGTGTGGATAGATGGAGATTCAATTATTACTAACATGAATTTAAAGATTGAACAATTTCCATTAGAACCGCATTGTTGTTTTTACGCATCATATGATTGGAATGGAAAATATTCTATAAGTGCTGGTAATTTTATTTTTACACGCGGTGAATATACAGAGCAGTTTTTACATGCATTTTATGATTTGCATAAAACTAATAATTTTCCAAACGAGCAAACAATGTTTAATTATTTATATTTTAACACAAACGTAAGACAAGTTATGAAGGTATTAGATCATAAATATTTAAATGCTGCTCCAAGTAGATCCATCTATGGAGATGCATGGGCAACTAGACCAGATATTCCATTTCCATGGGATGAAAATAGTTTTCTCTTACATATAACTGGAGCATCAAATGCAAAACGAATGGAAATTCTTGAAAATAATTTTAAAAATTATTTATAATAAACATGATACTATAGGTATAGGAGATTATCTATGAATAAAGATATTGTTGAAAATTTTGATGGTATAGCATATAGATTGGCAGATAATTGGTATGGCACAATAGATGTACAAAAATATAAAAGTAAACCTATTAATTATCTTGAGATAGGTGCATTTTATGGTGCAAATTTATTATCAGTTGCAAACACATATGCCAATCATCAGGAGAGTAAATTATATGCTATTGATCCATGGGAAGATTATGATGATTATCCTGAGTATAAAACCGAGCAGAATAAAATTTATAAGCAATTTTTAGAAAATATTAATTCATCTAAACATAAAGAAAAAATTATTGTTAATCGGGGATACTCACACACTAAAATATCTGAATTCAAAGATAATTTTTTTGATATTATCTATATAGATGGAAACCATGAACCAGATTATGTTTTAGAAGATGCTGTGTTGAGTTTTAGAAAATTAAAAAATCAAGGTATAATGATTTTTGATGATTATGGATGGGGTGGTCCAGATTTGACAAAAAGAGGAATAGATTCATTTGTTAATGGATATCATAAAAAAATTGAATTTTTAGGAATGAAACAATCCCAGGTGTTTGTCAAAAAGATTTAAAATGAATATGGATAACTTTTATTTATGAAAAAAATTGTATATGTAACTGGATGTTTAGGATTTATTGGTTCTTATGTGACACGATTGTGCCTTCAACGTGGATGGTATGTGAAAGGTGTTGATAAGATCACATATGCGGCGAATAAAGATTTATTGAAAGAATTTCAACAATATGAAAATTTTTCATTTGTTCATTGTGATATAAATGATCTTAAATTTTTTTATGATTGTGATTACATAATCAATACAGCAGCAGAAACACATGTTGGTAATTCTATTACTAATAGTGATGACTTTGTTAAATCAAACATTGATGGTGTTCACAACATATTAGAATTAATACGAAATTATAGACAAGAGACTGGTAAAATGCCAACTCTGTTGCATTTTAGTACAGATGAAGTATATGGAGACATTTCTGAAGGTGCACACACTGAAACTGATTTGCTTAAACCTTCAAATCCATATTCTGCAACAAAAGCAGCAGCAGATATGTTGATATTGGCATGGGCTAGAACATATGGAATTCCATATGTTATTGTTAGGCCGACAAACAATTATGGGATAGGTCAGTATGTTGAGAAATTAATTCCAAAGACATGCAAATATTTAAACTTGGGTAGAAAAATTCCACTCCATAATAATGGAACTCCAATCAGGAATTGGTTACATGCTGAAGATACAGCAAGAGCAGTTTTGACAATTATAGACAATCAAGTAAAAAATGAAATATACAATATTTGTGGTGGATTTGAGCAAACTAATCTAGATACCGTAAAACAATTACTAGCATGTTATGAAAAAGATATTGAAACTTTGCAAACTTATATTGATTTTTCTTGTAATAGGCAAGGTCAAGATGTAAGATATGCACTAGATGATTCTAAATTGCGTTCTCTGGGTTGGAATCCATTGAAAGTTTTTGAAATTGAATTGCCTTCTATAGTGAATTACTATAAGGATAAATTTATATGGTAAAAATTTGTGATGTTGTTGTAGAATTTTTGGAAAAAAATAATATTAAATTTGTATTTGGAATAATTGGATCAGCAAATTCACACATATACAATGCATTGAGAAATCATTCAACTATTAAATTGGTTGCTGTTCATCATGAACAAGCAGCAATTATGGCAATGGCAGCATATTATAGAGCAACTGGAAAAATGGAAGCAGTTGCTTTAGTGACTGCTGGTGCTGGAGCATCAAATGCATTTACTGGTATATTGTCTAATTGGGCAGATTCTATACCAGGAATGATTATATCAGGCCAGGAACAATCATATTATATTGATGAATATCAACACATGAGAATGATTGGTGTGCAGGGATATGATTCTGTTACAGCATATAAAAATCATACAAAATTATCAGAAAGAATAACTGAAGATAATGTTTATGATGTTTTCACTAATGCTTTTAGAATCACAAAAGAAGGAAGGCCTGGTCCAGTATTTATAGAAATCCCATTTAATGTTCAGTCTTGTCTTGTTAATGAGAAACCAATAACAACTTTTGTTTCTTCTGAAGAAGAAAATTATGAAAATGAAGTTGACTATATCATAGACTGTTTAAATAAATCAAAAAGACCTGTAGTGTTGGGTGGGCATGGCATTAAATTATCACATTCTGAGGAGTCATTTCAAGAATTTATAAATTCTAATAATATACCAACATTATTAACTTGGTCTGCTGTGGATTTGTTACCATCCGATTGTTCTAACTATTATGGAAGACCTGGGATTCAGGGACAACGATCTGCAAATTTTATCATTCAAAATAGTGATTTATTAATTGTGCTTGGGAGTAGATTATCTTTATTACAAACAGGATATTCTAGAAAAGATTTTGCACCGAATGCACATATAATTCATATAGACATAGATGAATCTGAGATTAAAAAATTTAATGGGAAAAATATTCACGCAAATGTTAAATTTATATTGAAATCATTAAATTATAAATCAAAAAATATTTCAATAGATATACAAAATTGGAAAATTTATTGCGACAAGATGAGGGATACTTATCCTCTTGTCATGGAACAGCATTTGAGTGATCCCCATAATTCTTATACTTTTATAGATTGGTTTTCTAAAAAAATACCAAGCAATTATACTATAGTTACAGATATGGGAACCGCTTTGTTGAGTGGATTTTATGGATTTAATATCAAGAAGAATCAAAAGATGTTTACATCTTTAGGTTTGGGTGAAATGGGATATGGATTGCCCGCTGCTGTTGGTGCTGGGTTTGCTGGAAATCCTGTTATGTGTTTGAATTGTGATGGTGGTATGATGCTAAATTTGCAAGAATTACAAACAATCAAAACACACAATCTTCCAGTAAAAATTGTTATCTTTAATAATGATGGTTATTTGATGATAAAACATACTCAAAATATGTTATTTGGTGGAAATAAAACTTGCGTTGACAAGAAAACTGGAGTAGAATTACCAGATTATCAAAAAGTAGCATACGCATTTGGATACGATTACTACACAATAGATCAGGTAGAATCTTTTTTAACTTCAGAGAATCAGTCAATTATGGAAGTATTCATGAAACCTGATCAGGAATTTATACCAAAGGTAAGAGGAATGAAAACTAAAGATAATAGAATAGAATCTGGATTATTGGAAGATATGTATCCATTTCTTTCTATCGAAGAATTGAAAAATTCCATGATTATTAATATTAATCCAAAAAGTGAGTCTATACTAAGATGAAATTAAAAGTTGCAATATTGGGGACAGGAAAGATAGGAACAGATCTTTTATTGAAATGTTTAAAAAAACATTTTATAGATGTTGTCGCATTTGTTGGCAGAAGATTAGATTCTGATGCAATGGATATAGCAAAATCTAGAAACATAAATATTTCTGATCTTGGTATTGAATATTTTATTGCCAATCCTGGAATATGTGATTTAGTTTTTGATTGTACAAATGCAGAAGATGCAAGACGACATTCTTTGATATTTCAAAATCAAGGAATAAAAGTCATAGATATGACTCCTTCTAAGGTAGGTGAAATGTGTGTTCCAAGTATCAACGGTGATATCATTTTACAAAATAATAATGTCAATATGATTACTTGTGGTGGTCAAGCATCATTGCCAATGCTTGATGTTTTGACTAAACATTGCACTGATATATCATATATTGAAGTTGTATCTCAAATAGCATCTAAGAGTGCAGGAATGGCAACAAGAATAAACATTGATGATTATATCGCAACAACTAATAGTGCTATTTTTAAATTTACTGGTTGTAAAAATACTAAAGTTATTCTAAATTTGAATCCATCAGAACCTTGTGTTAATATGCAAACAACTATTTTTATAAAATCAAATAGTGTAAATTTTGATAATTTAACAGAAGAAATTACTGAAAGGATTAAACAATTAAAGAAATATATACCTCATTATGAGATTGTATTGCAACCAACTTTAAATCAAAATGGTATATTGATTACTAGCATCAGAGTCATGGGATCTGGTGACTATCTTCCAGAATATGCGGGAAATTTGGATATTATCAATTGTGCTGCTATCGAATTAACAGAAAATTTAATTTAAAATATGAAAAATATAATTATAACTGATTCTAGTCTCAGAGATGGAAATCATGCGGTAAAACACACTATAAGTATCAGTAGTATAGAAAAATATTGCAGATTTGCAGATGATGTTGGAATACCAATAGTTGAAGTTGGTCATGGAAATGGTTTAGCAGCTTCATCACTGTTGATTGGAAAATCAATTCATACTGATATTGAAATGCTAACAATTGCTAGGAATAGTTTAAAAAAATCAAAGTTGGGAATTCATAGTATTCCTGGATTATCTACTGTATATGATTTGCAAATTGCTATTGATTGTGGTGTTGATATTTTTAGAATAGCAACACATTGCACAGAAGCAACATTGTCCAAATCTCATATAGAATTTTTAAATAAAACAAATAAACAAATTTATGGTGTTTTAATGATGAGTGCTTTGATTGACACTGATGAACTAGTAAAACAAGCAAAAATAATGGAAAATTATGGAGTTCATGGTGTGATTATTATGGATTCTACTGGATCATATCTACCTAAAGATGTTCATGAGAGAATTGAAAAACTAAAAACTAATTTAAATATCAAAATTGGATTTCATGCACATAATAATTTAGGTTGTGCAATTGCTAATTCATTGACTGCCGTTGAAAGTGGAGCAGATATTATTGATGCATGTATTAGAGGATTTGGTGCAGGAGCAGGAAATGCTTGTTTGGAAATGCTGATTCCAGTATTGGAGCAAAGTGGATTTAATACTGGAATAGATTTTAAAAAGACAATAAAGGAAGCAGATATGGTTATGAATTATTTGGTTCCATCTAATCCTATTCCAACTCCTCTTAACATATTGACAGGATTGAAAAAATTATTTAGTGGGTTTGAAAAACCAATAATAGAGGCATCAAGATTATATAATCTTGAATATTCTTCTTTGATATTTGAATTAGGAAATAGAAAATTAGTTGCGGGTCAGGAAGATTTAATATTAGAAGTTGCACAGCAATTAAAAAATAATCAAAAATGAATATTTTAATAACAGGTGGAAATGGTTATATTGCAAAAAGTTTATATGAAAATTTAAATAAAAAATACAATGTGATCAGAGTATCAAGAAATGATTTTGATTTAACTGATTACTGGTCAACATTTAAATGGTTTGTTGATAAAAAATTTGATGTTGTGATTCATACTGCTGTTGTTGGTGGAAGTAGGTTGAAATCTGATTCTCAAGACACCGTAAATCATAATTTAAAAATGATATTTAATCTACAGCAGAATAATCATTCATTCCAAAAATTAATAACTTTTGGTTCTGGAGCAGAAATATTTCAATTAAATACTCTATATGGGTTAAGTAAAAAAACAATTTCTGAAATTATAAACAATACTGAAAATTGGTATAATTTAAGAATATTTGGGGTATTTGATCATAATGAACTTGATACTAGATTCATAAAAGGAAATATTTTAAGATATATCAAAAAGGAACCAATGGTTATTCATTCAGATAAAATCATGGATTTCATCTATATGAAAGATTTGATTGAAATTGTTAAATATTATATTGAAACTTCAGATCCCCCCAAAGTTATAAATTGTTCATATTCAAATAAACATACTTTGAAAAACATAGCAGATTTCATCAACACTATAGACAAGCATAAAGTTCCTGTTATAATTGAATGCCAAAAAGAATTAGAATTCTATTGTGGAAATGGTCATGAATTGACAATACCACAAATTGGATTGCATAGTGGTATACTAAATACTTTTAAAGAAATAGTGAATCTACAAAGGATTTTATATGATTATTCCAGTGACAACATCTGATGAAATTGATCGTAAGATTAAAGAGTTAGTTGAACTCAAGAGAAAACAACAAAATAAAACATGGATTGCAGGAAAAGATTGGGTTCAGTATTCTGGATCTTATTTTGATGATGAAGAATTTATTGCAGGAATTGATTGTTTTCTTGATGGTTGGTTAGCACTTGGTGAAAATGGGATTCGTTTTGAAAGACAGTTCCGAGAGAAACTTGGAAAGCAATATGGTGCTTTGACTAATAGTGGATCAAGTGCGAATCTTCTCATGATATCTGCTCTAAAATCAAAAAGACTTTATGGATTTACCCCTGGGACAAAAATTATAACTCCAGCAGCTGGATTTCCAACAACTGTAAATCCGATACTCCAAAATGGATTCGCCCCAGTATTTGTAGATATCGAAATTGATACACTTAATCTTGATCTAGATCAAGTAGAGGATGCTGCTAGAAACGGTGCTAAGGCATTGGTCTTTGCCCATGTATTAGGTAATCCACCGAATATGGATCGCCTTATGGAGATTGTAAACAAATACAATCTTATTTTACTAGAGGACTGCTGTGATGCTCTTGGTAGCAAATATGATGGTAAACTTCTAGGCTCATTTGGGCAGTTTGCATCTTGCTCATTCTATCCAGCACATCATATTACAATGGGTGAAGGTGGATTTGTCGCGTGTCAGACAGAAGAACAAGAGACAGTTATTAAGAGTCTCCGTGAATGGGGTCGTGGATGCTATTGCTCTGGTAAGGGGGCATCCTGCCTTCGTAATGGAATGTGCAAACGAAGATTCAGTGATTGGTTGCCAAGTTTTCCTGGTGTTATATTTGATCACAAATATGTCTATGAAGAAATTGGATATAATCTAAAACCATTAGAAATGCAAGCTGCTATTGGGTTGGTACAACTGAAAAAATTGGATAAGATAATTGAAATTCGTAAGAAGAATTTTAATAGATTATATAATATATTTTCTAAGTATGAAGACGTGTTTCATTTGCCAAAAGCAACTGAGAAGTCTGATCCATCTTGGTTTGCATTTCCATTGACTACACGCGATGGTGTTTATATGAAGCGTAATGATTTTACTATGTATCTTGAAGATTGTAAAATACAAACCAGAAATTACTTTGGTGGAAATGTTTTACTTCAACCAGCATATGATGGTGTTTATTCTGGAGATGCAAAAATTGATTTTCCAGTGTCAACTAAAATTACTACTGATACTTTCTTTCTTGGCACAAGTCCAGTCATTACTGATCAACAATTAGACTATATAGAAATGATCGTTGATAATTATTTTAATATTGTATATAATGTGAAAATTTGACAATGAGAAAAATAGCACTAATAACAGGAATATCGGGTCAGGACGGATCTTATCTAGTTGATTTATTATTATCAAAAGGATATGAAGTTCATGGTATTATAAGAAGATCCTCTTCATTCAATACA
>Ga0209770_10000027_pt1 | contig 89465 bp, 79 predicted proteins | sample LauGreSu1BDMLBDD_2_FD_187572 | JGI IMG/M metagenome (GOLD analysis project Ga0209770, IMG submission 187572) | Freshwater lake microbial communities from Lake Michigan, USA - Su13.BD.MLB.DD (SPAdes) (version 2) | ecosystem: Environmental > Aquatic > Freshwater > Lake | place: Lake Michigan, USA... | reverse complement strand
CTTCCCGAACTAAGCGATGGTCCGCACATGGCATATGCCTTGCAATGGATTTTCTTTGCAGGCTTAGTTATCTACGGGCGATTCTTGATTCGTCGCTCCCGTTAAGTCTTGTCTGTTATAAAGATCCGAATACAAGCCACCCTTTGTAACGAGCTCATCATGTGTGCCACGTTCCACAATTGATCCCTTTTCAAGCACCAGAATCTGATCGGCATCTCGCACCGTACTTAAGCGGTGGGCGATAACAATGCTTGTTCTCCCCTTTAGAGCGGTCTGAAGGGCTGCATGTACTAGCTGCTCATTTTCAGAATCAAGGTGTGCGGTTGCCTCATCCAGGATTACCACTGCAGGAGATTTCAATAGCAAGCGCGCAATAGCAAGGCGTTGCTTTTCGCCGCCAGAAAGTCTATGCCCGCGCTCTCCCACCATGGTGTCTAAACCATTTGGCAAGGACTTAATCAACTTCCAGATTTGTGCAGACTCACATGCAGCTTGCATCTCAGCCGGCGTCGCATCTTGCTTTGCATAACGAAGGTTTTCGGCAATTGATTCATGAAAGAGATGAGCATCCTGCATTACAACGCCAATTGATTGGCGTAAAGATTCAACTGTTAAATCGCGAATATCAAGACCGTCGATCTTGATTGCCCCATCAGTAACATCATAGAGACGAGGTAGCAACGCGCTGATAGTTGTTTTACCAGCACCAGATGGTCCGACTAGCGCAGTCATCGTTCCAGGTTCTGCAACAAAGGAAAGATTACGCAGAACCTGTCCACTCTGAACTGTTTCCGCCTTGGCAGCAGATTCAAGTGAGGCCAAAGAAATCTCTTCTGCGCGAGGGTAAGAAAAATTGACGTGGTCGAATTCAATGCGTGGCTCTGTAGTAACTAGAACCTTTGCACCATCACGATTCTTAACCATCGGTTCTAGGTCTAATACTTCAAAAACTCTTTCAAAGGAGACAAGTGAGGTCATTACATCAATACGCACATTTGATAACGCAGTGAGTGGTCCGTATAAACGTGCAAGCAATGCTGTGATTGCTAGCAATGTGCCAACGGTGACTCCCCCGTTAATTGCTAAATGACCACCTATTCCATAGGCAAAGGCTGTTGCAATGGCAGCAACGCTTGTTAGAGCGATGAAGAACAATCTGTTAAGCATCGCCATCTTGATGCCTATGTCCGCCACTCGTCTTGCGCGAGATCTGAAATATTCACGCTCCCGGTCCGGCTCGCCATAGAGTGCAACCAGCATTGCGCCAGAAACATTGAAGCGTTCAGTCATAGTGCTCGACATTTCAGCGTTCACATTAAATGACTCGCGCGTTAGTGCCTGCAATCTACGTCCCACCCATTTAGTTGGGATCAAAAAGACTGGAAGCAAAAGCAGAGAAAAAATAGTGATCTGCCAAGACAGAATCAGCATGGTTATACCAACCAACACAAGACTGACTACGTTGCTGACAACACCTGAAAGGGTCGCCGTGAAAGCTTGTTGTGCGCCTATAACATCAGAATTGATTCTAGAAATGAGTGCGCCAGTCTGCGTGCGTGTGAAAAAGGCAATTGACTGCTTTTGAACGTGAGCAAAGACAAGGGATCTGAGATCATAAATTAAGCCTTCGCCAATTCGTGAAGAAAAATAGCGTCCCAACATATTAAATCCGGCATCTGCGATGGCCAGCAGACCAACAAAGAGTGCCAGTCGTGTTACCACTGCGCCATCTTTAGGAATTACGCCATCATCAATTAACTGCTTAAGAAGAAGCGGTGTTGCCACAACCAGCGCGGCATCGACCACAACGGTTGCAAGAAAGATAATGATGTTGGTGCGGTATGGAAGTGCAAACTTAAAAATACGCTTAACTGTGCCTGGCCTTAATTTTTGTTCCTTCACTGAAGGATCAGCTGTCATTGAGCGGTGGGTCATCCACGCTGCATGCATTGACATAATTAAACGGTAAAGCCGAGAGCGCGCAGCTGTTCTCTTCCGTCTTCAGAAATCTTGTCTGGACCCCAAGGCGGCATCCACACCCAATTAATTTTCACATCAGTTGTCATCCCAGCAAGAGCTGCACGAGTTTGATCTTCGATCACATCTTGTAATGGGCATGCTGCAGATGTCAGAGTCATGTTGAGGATCGCAATATTGGCTTCGTCAACCATGACATCGTAAACAAGGCCAAGGTCCACAACATTGATACCGAGTTCAGGATCAACTACATCCTTCATCGCCTCAGTTACATCATCAACACTTGTTGCCATCGTTACTCTCCCTTTGCTGTTGTCGTAATTCTAACCGCTGCATCCTTAAACGCCATCCACCCTAAGAGTGCGCACTTAATGCGAGCAGGAAACTTCGAAACGCCAGCAAGTGCCACGGCATCATCTAGGACATCTGGATTGCCCTGCTTAGTTCCCTTGCTGTGCATGAGTTCGGTAAATTCATCAAGAATGGCATCTGCTTCAGCAAAGCTCTTGTTGACTAACAAGTCACTTGCGATTGAAACACTTGCCTGCGAAATTGAGCAACCAACCCCATCCCACGTAATGCTTGTAATCACGCCATTTTCTGCTGTGACATTGAGTGTGACTTCATCTCCGCAACTTGGATTCACGTGGTGCACCTGAGCGCCATATGTTGCAGACAGACACTTGTTCAACGGGTGCTTGTAGTGGTCAAGAATTACTTCCTGATAAAGGCTGTCTAATTCCATTATGCAAAATATTTCTGTGCGCCAAGGATTGCATCAAATAAAGCATCGCAATCTGATTCATCGTTATATAAATAAAGTGAAGCACGAGTAGTTGCAGGCACGCCAAGTTTTCTCGTTAGTGGCCAAGCACAGTGATGCCCCGTGCGAACTGCCACACCTTGACTATCAACATACTGACCTAAATCGTGTGGGTGGATTTCTCCCACAGTAAGTGACACTGTTCCGCCACGGGAATCAAGATCTGTAGGTCCAACGATTTTTAATTCTGGAATCTGCAACAATTTCTCAATCAAATACTTTGTCAGCGCAACCTCATGCTTATGCACCTTGTCCATACCAATACCTGTTAGGTAATCAAGGGCTGCACCTAGGCCCACAGCTTGCGCCATGTTTGGCACACCAGCTTCAAACTTGCGTGGTGCTGGTGCCCAAGTCGCATCAGTCATGGTCACTGTTTCAATCATTGAACCGCCATAGTGAAACGGAGGTAAATCCTCGAGTAAAGAACTCCACATCACGCCAACACCCGTTGGACCTAAAGCCTTATGGCCAGAAAAAACGAGAAAATCAACATCGAGCTCTTTCACATCAATTGGCATATGCGGAGCCGACTGACATGCATCAAGAACAACAACTGCGCCTACCTCATGTGCACGGGCGACTATTGCTTTGAGAGGATTGATCGTTCCTAAAACATTGGACTGATGAGTAAGGGCTACAACTTTGGTGTTGTCTGTAATCACCGAGTTAATGTTTGAAAGATCCAAACGTCCATCTGGAGTGACTTCAAACCACGATAATTGCGCTCCGGTGCGTGCTGCTAGTTGCTGCCAAGGAATCAAGTTTGCATGGTGTTCCATCTCAGTAACAACGATCTTGTTCTTTGATGTAAGTGCGAAGCGAGTTCCGGGAGCAGCATTTCCCATGGCATAGGAAATCAGGTTGAGCGATTCTGTTGCACCCTTTGTAAAAACAATTTGCTCTTCACGTGCACCAAGAAATTGCGCAACCTTTAGGCGTGCACCTTCATAGGCATCTGTAGCTTCTTCTGCCAGTTGATGCGCCCCACGATGAACAGCTGCATTGTGAAACTTGTAGAAATCACTTTCAGCATCAATAACTGAAAGCGGCTTCTGGCTTGTTGCTCCACTATCTAGATAGACCAACTTTTTACCGTCGCGAATAGTACGTTCAAAGATTGGGAAATCTTTACGTACATTCGCAACGTTAAATGCCATAACTTTCTTATTTGCTCACATAATCTGCGTAGCCATTTGCTTCTAGCTTTTCAGCTAGCTCTGGACCGCCTTGCTCAACAACACGGCCATTAGCAAACACGTGCACAAAATCTGGCTTGATGTAGCGCAGAATGCGCGTGTAGTGCGTAATCAATAGAACACCTAGATTGTTGGCTGCCTTGGCGCGGTTAACGCCTTCGGAAACAATGCGAAGCGCATCAACATCTAGACCTGAGTCTGTCTCATCCAGAATTGCCATCTTTGGCTTCAAGAGTTCTAGCTGCATGATTTCGTGGCGCTTCTTTTCTCCGCCAGAAAAACCTTCATTGACGTTACGTGCGGCAAATGATGGATCCATGTTTAGTGCTTCCATTGCATCCTTTACTTCGCCAACCCATGTGCGAAGCTTTGGAGCTTCACCGCGTAGAGCGGTTGCTGCAGTACGCAGGAAGTTTGAGACTGAGACGCCTGGAACTTCAACTGGATACTGCATAGCTAGGAACAAGCCGGCCTTTGCGCGCTCATCAACTGTCATATCGAGAACATCTGCACCATCTAGCGTTACAGAACCACCTGTGATTGTGTACTTAGGGTGTCCCGCAATCGAGTAAGCAAGAGTTGATTTACCTGAACCATTTGGTCCCATGATGGCGTGAGTTTCGCCTGACTTAATTGTTAGATCGACACCCTTAAGGATTTCGACTGTGCCATTATCTGTATCAACCGATACCTGAAGGCCGCGGATTTCTAGTGTGCTCATTTTTTCTCTCTTCTCTCGTTACTAAATCTCTACCGTGACGGCGTTTCCGTCGATTGATACCGCATAAGTTTTCAATGCAATGTTTGCTGGAAGGGTTAATGCTTCTCCCGTGCGAAGATCAAACTCCGCTCCATGTAACCAGCATTCGATTTTGAATCCTGTGACATCGCCTTCTGACAAAGAAGCATCCGAGTGAGTGCACGTGTCATCAACAGCAAAGACCTCATCGCCCACTCGTGCTACGCAGATTGATTTGCCGTTCTTTTCAATAAGAACTGCTTTGCCTTCTGTCATTTGATCTAGCGTTAAATCAGCCATTGTTGGCCGCCTTTTCTAGCTCATTATCAATACGGTCCATGATTCGGTTTTGAACAGTCTCATTACCGATCTCAGAAACAATTTCATTGAAGAATCCTCGAACGACAAGACGACGAGCATCCGACATTGCGATTCCGCGAGACATCAAATAGAACAACTGCTCGTCATCAAAACGACCTGTTGTGCTGGCATGTCCTGCACCGATGATCTCGCCAGTCTCAATTTCTAGATTAGGAACTGAATCAGCGCGAGCACCATCACTTAGGAGCAAGTTACGGTTAAGTTCGTATGTGTCTGTACCTTCAGCTGCTGCGCGAATAAGCACATCACCAATCCACACAGTATGTGCGCCTTGACCAGCAAGTGCGCCCTTGTAATTAACATTTGATTTTGCGTGTGGAACTGCGTGATCAACATGCATGCGGTGCTCAAAGAACTGACCTGCTGTAGCAAAATAGACGCCTAGTAGATCGGCTGACGCACCGGGTGCGGTGAATTCAACTGTTGGGAGGATGCGAACAACATCTCCGCCAACTGTAACTGTTACAGACTTGAAGGTTGCATCCTTATCAACGACAGCATGATGGCGGGCTGTGTAAACAGATTTGGATTCAAACTCTTGCAAAGTAACAAATTTCAGGTTGGAACCAGGAGCAAGTGCAATTTCTAGATCCTCAGCCAAAATGGTGTCTGTTGTGTTTTCAACAATCACCGTTGCAACTGCGTGAGTTCCTAATGAGATTCGAACACGTGAAAATTCAGCAGAATCAAGTGCCCCAGCTGTGCGACCCAAAAAGATTGGCTCAGATAGCTCTGTATCAGCAGCGATGGATAGGTGAGCAACTGATGGGGAATACGAACGAATACGCTCAATAATCACATCATCACTGACTGCTAGAGGCTCTAGGTTTTCACGAGTGAAAGTTACGCCTTTAGGAAGTGCATCTTTAGCGATCAGAGTTGACCGATCTGATTGCACAGAACTGCCATCGTGCAAACCGCGAAGTCGTTTGAGCGGTGTGAAACGCCACGCTTCCTCGCGCCCTGTAGGCGTTAAGTAATTAGTTGCTAAAACTGACATTAACCGACAGCACCTTCCATCTGAAGTTCAATAAGGCGATTGAGCTCAAGTGCGTATTCCATTGGAAGTTCGCGCGCGATTGGCTCGATGAAACCACGAACAATCATTGCCATAGCTTCATCTTCATTAAGTCCACGAGACATCAAATAGAACAGCTGATCATCACTGATCTTCGACACTGTTGCTTCGTGACCCATAGAAACATCATCCTCGCGAATATCAACGTATGGATATGTGTCTGAACGAGAAATTGTGTCTACCAATAGTGCATCACACTTAACTGTGCTTGCAGAGTGATGGGCACCTTCTTGAACCTGTACAAGACCACGGTATGAAGTACGACCGCCGTTTCGGGCAACAGATTTAGAGATTACAGAAGATGATGTGTAAGGAGCTGCGTGAACCATCTTGGCACCAGAATCTTGGTGTTGTCCTTCGCCTGCAAAAGCAAGTGACAAAGTCTCACCCTTTGCATGTGGACCCATTAAGAAGATTGCTGGGTACTTCATGGTCACCTTTGAACCGATGTTTCCATCGACCCACTCCATAGTTGCACCTTCAGCACATGTTGCACGCTTTGTAACAAGGTTGTAAACGTTGTTAGACCAGTTTTGAATTGTGGTGTAACGAACGCGTGCACCTTTCTTCACAATGATTTCAACAACAGCTGAGTGCAATGAATCTGACTTGTAGATAGGTGCTGTGCAACCCTCTACATAATGAATGTATGAATCTTCATCAGCGATGATTAGGGTGCGCTCGAACTGACCCATGTTTTCAGTGTTAATACGGAAGTAAGCCTGCAATGGAATATCAACATGTACACCCTTTGGCACATAGATGAATGATCCACCTGACCACACAGCAGTATTTAGCGCTGCAAACTTGTTATCTCCCACTGGAATAACGGTTCCGAAATACTCTTTAAATAACTCAGGGTGCTGCTTTAGCGCGCTATCAGTATCCAAGAAGATTACGCCTTGGGCTTCTAGATCTTCGCGGATAGAGTGATAAACAACCTCAGATTCGTACTGAGCAGCAACACCTGACACAAGGCGTTGTTTTTCAGCTTCTGGAATTCCAAGACGGTCATATGTGTTCTTGATGTCATCAGGCAAGTCATCCCATGTAGTTGCTTGCTTTTCTGTTGAGCGAACAAAGTACTTGATCGTGTCAAAGAAAATACCTGACAGATCTGATCCCCAATTAGGCATTGGCTTCTTACCGAAAAGATCTAAACCCTTAAGGCGCAGATCTAGCATCCACTGTGGTTCAGACTTCTTCGATGAGATGTCGCGAACGACTTCTTCACTGAGTCCTCGCTTGGCGTTGTCACCAATTGAGCTCTTGTCTGACCAGCCGTATTCGTAGTTGCCGAGGCCGTCGAGTTCTGGATGTGCTGTTGTCATGCACGTACCTTTCGGGTTGTAGTTTGTGTCTTTGGGATAAAAGTTGTGCAGACGCCATCGCCGTGTGCGATTGTCGCCAATCGTTGAACGTGAGTTCCAAGAAGCTTTGATAGTGCTTCAGTCTCAGCCTCACATAATTGTGGAAATTCAGATGCAACGTGTGCGATCGGGCAATGGTGTTGGCATAGCTCTTGTCCCATTGGCTTATCGTGCACGCTTGCGGCATATCCTTGATCGGTTAGGAAGTCGGCGAGCGCATCAACTTTGCCTGTGCGTTTTGCCATAAATTTCTGTGCCTGACGTTCAATGTCATCGGCGCGAGATTGCGCGAAAGCATCGACAAGATGTGCACCAGATTGAGCTGACATGAATTTCAGAGCAGCAACTGCTAAGTCATCATATGAATGTTCAAATTGCTCGCGACCTTGATCTGACATAACAAAAACCTTTGAAGGGCGACCACGACCGCGAATCGATGAAGAACGTGGTTCACGCGCTTCTACAACGCCATCTGCAACTAAAAGATCCAAATGTCGTCTAATTCCTGCGGCTGTTAGACCTAAACGCTCACCCAGAACTGCAGCAGTTGATGGTCCATTTTCTAGAATTGAGCGGGCCACAAGGTCACGGGTACGGGCATCGTCCCCTGCTGGATTGGCTCCGGTCATTTTCACAACAGTATTGTGTCGTAATTCGACACAGAGAGCCACTCGAGAGCCCTGCGTGGCTCAAGGGTCATAGGCTTAGGCCATGTCCAAAGCCTCAGAACTAGCCACAAGGGTTTTGGCCCCCGCCACCGCACTACTGCTCTTTGCGCAGGCCGCAATAGTTGTAACCGGAGGTGCGGTACGGCTAACTGGTTCGGGGTTGGGATGTCCCACTTGGCCTGAATGTACCCCTGGCTCTTACACCCCGAAGCCTTATCAGGTTGAGGAACAAGTCAAGGTTTGGATTGAATTCGGAAATCGTTTACTCACCTTCGTGCTCGTGCTCATCGCGATCACAGTGTTGATTAGCGTCTTAGCTTCACGTAGAAAAGATTTAAGAGGTCTTGCACTCGGACAGGTGCTCGGAATAGTTGGCCAAGGAGTACTGGGTGGCATCACTGTGCTGACCGGGCTACACCCAGCAACAGTCGGTGCGCATTTTCTTTTATCGATAGTTTTAATCGCGGGAGCAACATCATTAAGAGCCCGAAGATTTTCTCCACGCGAAGAACAAGATGCGCTGCCCTTAGTAAGAAAAATCGCTCTCACTCACATCATTTCCACCTTTCTTGTAATCACCCTTGGGACAATCGTTACAGGTACTGGTCCACATGCTGGAGATGCAACAACACAACGATTCCCCTTTGATTTGCGCACAGTTGCCTGGTTGCATGCAGATGCCGTAATCGCCTTATTCGGAATAACCTTTGGACTCTTTGTTGTGCATGGAGTTCTACCCAATACAAAAAGAAGATTGAAGATTTTTCTGGCAATAGCACTAAGTCAGGGTGCTATTGGTTACGTGCAATGGTTTAGCGATCTGCCCGAACTACTTGTTGGATTACACTTAATTGGATCAACCTTAGTGTGGATATCGGCTTGGCGAGTTTGGTTATCAGTGACTACAAGAATGGAAATTAAATGAGCGCACTAACCGGTTGGACTGAATTAGATGATCGTGCTGTTGCCTATGCGCGTGCTCTATCTGCTGATGCAGTTCAAAAAGTTGGTAATGGTCACCCAGGTACTGCGATGTCCCTGGCACCTGTCGCATACTCATTATTCCAACGCCACTTAGTTCATGATCCATCAGATCCACAGTGGCTAGGTCGCGACAGATTTATTCTCTCCTGCGGTCACTCATCATTAACGCTTTACATCCAACTCTTTCTAAGTGGTTATGGCCTTGAAATGAAGGATCTCCAAAGCTTTAGAACATGGGGCTCTTTAACTCCAGGCCACCCTGAATATGGTCACACTGCAGGCGTAGAAATGACAACTGGCCCATTAGGTCAAGGCGTTGCAACTGCAGTTGGCATGGCGATGGCGGCTCGTTATGAGCGCGGTTTACTTGATCCAACAGCACCAGCTAATACTTCAATCTTTGATCACTCTATTTGGGTTATTTGCTCTGATGGCGATCTACAAGAAGGTGTGAGTGCCGAAGCTTCTTCCTTGGCAGGCACACAGGAACTTGGCAACCTCAACATTATTTATGATGACAACAGAATTTCAATCGAAGGTGACACCCACAACGCCTTCACCGAAGATGTTGCAGCTCGCTACCGAGCATATGGCTGGCATGTTATTGAAGTTGCCGCTCTTGCAACGGGAAATATCGACCTAGTTTCACTTGATGCCGCGATGGTTGCCGCAAAGAAAGAAACATCAAAGCCAACTTTGATTCGCATGCACTCAGTAATTGCATGGCCGGCTCCTAAAGCACAAGGAACAGCTGGCTCTCATGGGTCAGCACTTGGCGTAGATGAAATCAAAGCAACAAAGATTGCACTAGGTCTAAATCCTGATGAAGATTTTGCAATGCCTGCCGAGGTTCTGGCACATACACGACTTGTAAAAGATCGCGGCGCAGCCGCTCGTGCCACATGGGATACAAAGTATGCAACATGGAAATCAGCTAATCCTGACAAAGCCACGCTTCTTGAAAGATTGCGCGTTAAAGGCTTACCTGCTGGTTGGGATGCTGACATTCCAGTATTTGCACCTGACAAAGAGGTTGCAACGCGCGCGGCATCTGGTGAAGTAATTAATGCAATCGCGGCAAAGTTGCCAGAGTTTTGGGGAGGATCTGCTGACTTAGCAGGTTCAAATAACACCAGCATTAAGGGATCAGGCTCATTCTTGCCAACATCATCTTCTATCCCTGGTGCTGATCCATATGGACGCATCATTCACTTTGGTATTCGCGAACATGCCATGGGTTCGGTTCTAAATGGAATTGCACTTCATGGTTTAACCAGATCATTTGGCGGAACCTTTGCTGTCTTTAGCGATTACATGCGACCTGCTGTGCGCCTTGCTGCTCTTATGAACATCGCAGCAACATATGTGTGGACGCATGATTCGATCGGTGTCGGTGAAGATGGACCAACACACCAACCGATCGAGCACTTTGCAGCTCTGCGTGCGATTCCTGGACTAGATGTCATCCGACCAGGAGATGCCAACGAAGTGGCAGAGGCCTGGAAGCAGATTATTACTCGCGGGCGTGCAGCTGGAATTCTGCTCTCCCGCCAAAATTTGCCGGTGTTTGACCGCACCATATGTGCGCCAGCAACTGGTGTAGCAAAGGGTGCCTACATCTTGAAAGATGTTGCAAACCCACAAGCCATCTTGATTGCAACGGGTTCTGAAGTTTCGCTGGCAATTGATGCACAAACTGCCCTAGCTGCAGAAGGAATCAATGTCAGAGTTGTAAGTGCGCCATGTCTGGAATGGTTTGCTGAACAAGATCAGGCCTATAAGACCTCAGTCCTATCCCCCAATGTAGTGAAGATAAGTATTGAGGTTGGCATTGCACAAGGTTGGCGCGAACTAATCGGTGATAGCGGCGTTGCAATTTCACTTGAACACTACGGTGCATCGGCAGATGCTAAGCGCTTGTTTAAGGAATTCGGCTTCTCAGTTGAAAACGTAGTGGCCCAAGTGAAGAAAGCAATCAAATGAGCGTTCACGATGTAGTAAGTGCTGGAACATCTATTTGGCTAGATGATCTCTCACGAGCAAAGATAACTGGAACAGATTCGCATTCACTGCCTTCACGGATTGCAAATAGTGGCGTAGTTGGTGTTACTACCAATCCGAGCATTTTTAGTAGTGCAATTAGTGGCGCAGCTGAATACAGCGCTGATATTGCTGCGATGAAAGGTGCAACGGTTGATGATGTCGTTAAGAAACTAACTACTGATGACGTTCGACAAGCCTGTGAGTTATTTGCGCCAATCTTTTCAAGCAGTAAAGGTTTTGATGGCCGAGTGAGCATTGAAGTTGATCCTCGTCTTGCTCGAGACACAGAAGGAACAATTGCTGCAGGCAAAGAGCTCTGGGCAATTGTTGATCGTCCCAATCTAATGATTAAAGTCCCAGCAACAGTTGAAGGATTGCCAGCCATAACCGCACTAATTGCTGCTGGCATCAGTGTAAATGTCACGCTGATTTTTTCTGTTAAACGATACGGTCAAGTTATCGATGCCTTCATGAAGGGTCTGGAGCAATGTGAGAATCCCTCACAGGTCCACTCAGTTGCATCTTTCTTTGTTAGTCGCATCGATTCAACTGTTGATGGATTACTAAAGAAAAATGGCTCATCTGAAGCTGAAGCGCTCTTAGGTAAGGCCGCAATTGCTAACGCTCATTTGGCCTATCAACTATTTGAAGAAAAATTTGCCTCCGATAAATGGAGTGCATTGTCCAATAGGGGTGCAAACAAGCAGCGACCTCTATGGGCTTCAACAGGAGTAAAGGATCCTGCCTACCCTGACACCCAATATGTTGTTGAGTTAATTGCGCCAGAGACTGTCAACACCATGCCGCAATCAACCCTTGATGCTCTGATCGATCATGGCGCAGTTCGAGGAAATACTATTTCTGGTAACTACGCAGATGCCGTCAACGTTCTCAAGGGTCTATCTGCTCTGGGTATTTCCCTAGATCAAATAACAAATGACTTAGAGATCGATGGAGTTAAAAAGTTTGCCCAAGCATGGGATGAATTACTAGAGAATGTAAAGGCTGCCCAACAACAATGATTTCAATCAAAGGTACTTCCCTGTCAAAAATCGACCGTTCATCTGCCCAATACAAAGCTCTGCAGGCTTTCCACGAACGCTTAAAGCAAAAGGATTCGACAATCTGGGGGCCAGATGCCCAAGCAGAGGCTTCAATTCGTTTGAATTGGATTGATCTGCCTGAATCATCTCGTGAGCTACTTCCACAATTTGATGCTCTGGCTGCAAAACATCGCGATAAGAGCTCGGTTATTTTGTGTGGAATGGGTGGTTCTTCACTGGGACCAGAAGTGATTGCTCAAACATTTTCGAAGAAGCTTTTCGTTCTAGATTCAACCGACCCCGATTACGTTTCACACGCACTTAAGACAGATCTTTCAAAGAGCGTTGTTGTAGTCAGCTCGAAATCTGGCTCAACAATTGAAACAGCATCACAACGCGCACTTTTTGAGGGAGCATTCAAAGATGCCGGGCTTAATCCCGTTGACCACATGGTCTTTGTTACAGACCCAGGCTCTCCTTTGGACAAGCAGGTCAGAGAAGGTGGCTACGCAGTTGTAAATGCAGACCCAAATGTCGGTGGGCGCTTTAGCGTTTTGAGTCCCTTTGGTTTGGTCCCTGCCGCGCTAATCGATGTTGATGTTTCAGTTTTACTAGATAACGCCAGTGACACCAAAGCTGCATTCTTTGCCGACTCACAGTTGATGTGCGACATCGCATACTTACTGACATATGTCGCTGATCAATACGTTGCATACACAGATCAAGGCTCTGGAATGCCGGGATTGAGTGATTGGATTGAGCAATTAGTTGCTGAATCAACTGGAAAGAATCAGATTGGTCGCCTTCCTGTCGTTGCCGAATCAACCCAACATGGTTTAGAAGGTGATGCATTCACAATCGCTTTCACCGGCAACGCAGATCTAGTTGTTGAAGGTGACTTAGCATCACAATTTATTGTGTGGGAATGGGTCACCGCACTTGTTGGCGCAGCCCTTGCTATTGATCCCTTCAACCAGCCAAATGTGACCGAGGCAAAGGAGCAAACTTCGGCCCTTCTTAATGAATGGAAGGGTGTTCTTCCAGCATTCACTGGCGATGCAACCATTGGCGCAGTTGAAATCTTTGGTGCAGGAAATAATGCAACGGAGGCTTTGTCACACTTGATTTCTAGTATCCCTGCAGATGGATATATCGCAGTGATGGCTTATCTTGATCGCAAAGATGATGTTGTAATTGCAGAACTGCGTGAAATCCTTGCTAGTAAATCTGGACGACCAGTGACCTTTGGTTGGGGGCCACGCTTCCTTCACTCAACAGGTCAGTTCCATAAGGGCGGACAACAAAACGGTGTTTTCTTGCAAATTACTGGCGATGTGAAAAAAGATGTTGCAATCCCAGGACAGATCTACGGTTTCAAGACTCTAGTTGCGGCCCAAGCTTTAGGTGATGGAAAAGCACTTGCTTCAAGAAAATACCCACTGCTTCGATTTAATCTTACAAATCGCGCAATGGGTATATCTGAATTACTTAGTGCTGCAAAAGCTCTTTAAACTTATTCTTCGTCATCTCCACGAAGTTTGCGAAGCGCCTCTTCTAGCAGTTTTTCACCTTCAGCATCGGTGCGACGCTCTTTAACATAGGCAAGGTGTGTCTTGTATGGAACATTTACTTCTGGGCTAGGTGGATTGTTGCGATCGCGACCTGCTGGGTAACCACACTTAGGGCAATCCCACTCAGCTGGAATAACTACTGTCTCTTCAACGGCAAAAGACGGGCGAACTTCGTGTCCATTTGCACACCAGTATGAAACATAAGCACGTGCGATTGAATCGCCGCGCTCCGCCTCACCCATTGGGCCGGCGCCAACACGACTTCCGCGAATTGCACTTGCCATAGTTATCCCCTTGTTTTACCTAATTAAATAGAAAAATATTTACTTTAGAACGAGTGAAAGCGCGACAACTAGCGCAAACCACAAGCCGCCAGCGACGATAGTGATGCGATCTAGGTTGCGTTCAACAACTGATGAACCACCGTAGTTTGATGAGATACCGCCACCGAATAGATCCGATAGGCCGCTTCCCTTTCCTTTATGAAGTAGTACCAAAAGGATCATGAGTAGGCTGACGATAATCAGCGCAATTGAGAGAGCTAGTTTCACTTTTCTTAAACTCCTAGTTCGTAGAGGGTAAGGATACCTGCCCCGTGGGGGTAATGCTTACTCGCTCACCGCGTGAAATTTGACGATCTTGGCCAATTCTTCAGGGTCTAGGCTCGCTCCACCAATCAGAGCGCCATCAACATCTGGCTTTTTCATGATTTCAACGATGTTAGAAGACTTCACTGAACCGCCATAGAGGATGCGCATATTTGATGCAATCTCAGGTGAGCCAATGTTTTCTACCTCTTCACGAATGGCTGCGCAAACCTCTTGAGCATCTTCAGGTGTTGCAGTCTTTCCTGTGCCAATTGCCCACACTGGTTCGTAGGCGATAACAATCTTTTTTAGCTCTGGCTTTGTGAATCCCTCAAGACCTGCACGCACCTGGCGAATAACATGGCTCACGTGTGTTCCCGCTTCGCGAATTGCCAACTCTTCGCCAACACAGAAAATTGGAATAATTTCATTTGCTAACGCTGCCTTGATCTTTCGATTAATCAAAGCATCTGACTCTTGGTGGATTGCGCGGCGCTCTGAGTGACCAATAACAACATATGTGCATCCAAGCTTTGCAAGCATTGATCCTGAAATATCACCAGTGAAAGCTCCACTTGCATCAGGTGAAAGATCTTGTGCTCCGTACTGAAGACGTAAACGATCTCCATCTACCAATGTTTGAATTGAACGAATATCTGTAAAGGGAGGAATGACTGCAACATCAACAGCGTCATAGTCCTTGTCATCTAGGCCGTAAACCAACTTCTGTGCAACTGCAATGGCCTCAAGGTGATTGAGGTTCATCTTCCAGTTTCCTGCCATTAATGGTTTACGCATTATTGCTCCCCCGCTATTGATTCTTGTTAAATTAATTCTAATGCTTTTAGGCCTGGAAGTTCTTTGCCTTCGAGATATTCAAGTGATGCACCGCCGCCTGTTGAGATATAGCCAAACTGTGTATCAGCAAAACCTAGAGCGCGAACTGCCGCTGCTGAGTCTCCCCCGCCCACAACTGAAATACCAGAAACTTGCGTTAATGCTTGAGCAACAACCTTTGTGCCGGCAGCAAAGTTAGGGAATTCAAATACTCCCATTGGGCCGTTCCAGAACACGGTCTTGCACTCAACAATTTCATCAGCAAACACTTGTGCAGAAACAGGTCCAATATCTAGACCCATTTGATTTGCAGGGATCGCATCTGCTGAAACAAGAGTTGGCGTGGCGTCTTGAGCAAATGCTGGAGCAACAACTATGTCAGTTGGAAGAACTAACTTCACGCCGTTCTTTTCAGCAGTCGCAATCAAGCCTTTAACAACGTCAAGCATCTCTACTTCTACAAGAGATGTTCCAATTTCCTTGCCTTGGGCCTTAAGGAATGTAAACACCATTCCTCCACCAATTGCTAGAACATCTACTTTTCCAAGCAAGTTCTCAATTACACCAAGCTTGTCTGAAACTTTTGCTCCACCTAGAACAACACCATATGGGCGCTCTGGGTTTTGTGTCAGCTTCTTTAAAACCCGAACCTCTGCAGCAACTAATGTGCCGGCAGCATGTGGAAGTAACTTTGGTAGATCAAAAACGGAAGCGTGCTTACGGTGTACTGCGCCGAAACCATCTCCAACATAGATATCAGCAAGTTGTGCAAGTTCCCCAGCAAATGCAGCGCGCTCAGACTCTTCTTTACTTGTCTCTGCAGCACTAAAACGAATATTTTCTAGAAGAAGTATCTCGCCTGCCTTGAGTGATTCTGCAGCTGTCGTCACAGCAGCTCCCGTTAACTCACCGACGAACTTGACTTCGCGACCAAGTAGTTCAGCTAAACGCTTTGCAACTGGAGCAAGAGAAAGTTCTGGCTTTGCTTCACCCTTTGGACGACCAAGGTGGGCAGCAATTACAAGAGATGCGCCCTTTTCAAGAAGTAATTGAATAGTCGGAAGCGAGGCTTTGATACGCCCATCATCCTTAATGACTCCCTCTTTCAAAGGAACATTAAGGTCGCAACGAAGAAAGACTCGCTTTCCGGCTACATCAATAGTTGAAAGATCTGGCATTACAGAGATTTACCAACGTAATCGATCAAGTCGACTAGGCGGTTTGAGTAACCCCATTCATTGTCATACCAACCAACGATCTTGACCTGGTTACCAATTACCTTGGTAAGACCTGCATCGAAGATACATGATGAAGGATCTGTCACGATGTCAGAAGAAACAATTGGATCTTCGGTGTATGAAAGGAATCCCTTGAGTGGACCATTTGCAGCAGCCTTCATAGCAGCGTTAATTTCTGCAGCTGTTGCTTCCTTAGCTAGCTCAACAGTTAAATCTGTTGCAGATCCTGTTGGAACTGGAACGCGCATTGCGTAGCCATCTAGCTTGCCCTTTAGCTCTGGCATAACTAGTGAGATCGCCTTTGCCGCACCTGTTGATGTTGGAATCATGTTTGTTGCAGCAGCGCGAGATCTGCGTAGATCCTTGTGCGGGAAGTCAAGGATTACCTGATCATTTGTGTATGCGTGAATTGTTGTCATCAAGCCCTTAACAATTCCCCAGTTGTCCTGAAGCACTTTAGCCATTGGAGCAAGGCAGTTAGTTGTGCATGATGCGTTTGAAATAATGTTGTGCTTTGCACCGTCATACTGTGTGTGGTTAACACCCATAACGATGGTGATGTCCTCATCTGTTGCTGGAGCAGAGATGATTACCTTTTTGGCACCTGCTGTGATGTGCTTTTGAGCATCTGCAGCCTTTGTGAATATTCCTGTTGATTCAACAACTACATCAGCCTTAACTGATGCCCATGGCAGGTTTGCTGGGTCGCGCTCTGAGAAAACTTTGATTGTCTTACCGTCAACAGTGATTGAGTCATCTGTGAATGTGACAGGCAGGCCAAGGCGACCCAAGATTGAGTCATACTTCAAAAGGTGAGCAAGAGTCTCATTGGGAGTCAGGTCGTTAATTGCGACGATGTTGATGTTTGGGTTAGTTAGTGAGGCACGGAAGAAGTTACGACCGATGCGTCCAAAACCATTGATTCCGACATTAATCACGAAAGTGTCCTTGCTACTAGTGGGGCCCTGCTGCAGAGATTTCTCGGCGCGGCATAAAAAAGCCCAGCTGTTGGTGGTTCGTAAAACTGCCACAACGCTGGGGTCTTAGGTAGAACCTTACCAGTGAAGAGTTAGTGAACTCTTGAGAATCTACCTACTAATTGAGCAAATCAGGCGAGAGGCCACTCTCAGTATCTGGAATTCCGAGCTCTTGCGCACGCTTATCGGCCATCGCCAGCAGGCGACGAATGCGTCCAGCAATTGCATCCTTTGTCATCGGAGGGGTGGCCAGTGAGCCCAACTCTTCCAGTGATGCCTGGCCATGATTAATGCGCAGATCCCCTGCCTCTTTTAAGTGATCAGGAATTGTCGGCCCAAGAATCTCCATCGCCCTTTGCACTCGGGCAGCGGCGGCAACTGCGGCGCGTGCTGATCGGCGAAGGTTTGCATCATCAAAGTTTGCAAGTCGATTAGCAGTTGCCCGAACCTCACGGCGCATGCGGCGCTCTTCCCAGGCAAGAACACTTTCATGTGCACCCAAACGAGTGAGCAAAACTCCAATCGCATCACCATCGCGAATCACAACACGATCCACGCCACGAACTTCTCTAGCCTTTGCAACAATTCCAAGACGTCGCGCCGCTCCTACTAATGCCAAAGCCGCTTCAGGTCCTGGACACGTAATTTCAAGAGATGAAGATCGACCTGGTTCGGTTAATGAACCGTGCGCGATGAAAGCACCACGCCAGGCCGCCTCTGAATCACATGTTGCAGCAGAAACAACCTGTGGTGGTAATCCACGAACTGGACGACCGTTTGCATCTACCAAACCTGTTTGACGAGCAAGTGCATCACCTTCATTAATCACGCGAACCACATACCGAGAACCTTTGCGCAATCCACTTGATGACAAGACCGCTAAATCAGAATCATGTCCATAAATATCTGCAATATCTTTGCGTAATCTGCGCGCACTCTGCGAGGTGTCTAGTTCAACTTCAATTACGATTTTTCCTGCTGCGATATGGAGACCACCAGCGAAGCGAAGTAGTGAGGAGACCTCGGCCTTGCGACAACATGGTTTGGTGATGGATAGACGTGAAAGCTCGTCCTTAACTGATGCTGTCATTGCCATGGGGCTAATCCAACCATCTAGCGAGAAAAAATGTGGCCCAAATGGAGAGCTAATTTTTCGGCATCATGATGGATGCTGCCAGGGGCTTTTCGTATATCTGCCACCACAATCTCTGAACCTAAGGTTGATGCTGCTGCCCGCAGTGATTGCTCATCTCGCACAACAGACTGGTCCACAAGGCAGTAATCGACAGTTAATCCCGGTGCGTAGTGATGAAAAAACTCTAAATGCTGCTCCGGGGTTGATCCAGCAAACTCTTCACCTTGCGATGCACTAGATGCATCCAGATTTAATACCAAAATCTTCTTCGCCTTTGAACTTTTAAGTGCATCTAATTGGGCCGGAACTAACAGGTGCGGGATCACACTGGAAAACCATGATCCTGGACCCATAGTGATCCATTCGGCATCTTTAATTGCAGCTAATGCCTCTTGTCTGGCTGGTGGATCTTCCGGAATTATTCGAAGGGATTGAATGTGCCCTTTTGCGGTAGCAACCTCTTTTTGGCCACGAACAACGATTCGACCAGTTGAGGTATTAAATGTGCCCTCAATATCTAATGCAACAGCTGCCATTGGAAGAACACGTCCAATGACTTTGAGCAGTTGTCCCACTCGATCTAATGCAACAACTGGATCATCACCGGCATTCCACATGGATGCCAGCAACAAATTACCCATCGCATGGCCGTTTAACTCACCATTGCTTTCAAATCTGTGTTGCAGGATCTCTGCCCATGTGCGACCCCAATCATCATCGGCACACAATGCAGTTAGCGCCATTCGCAAATCACCAGGTGGAAATATCGGAAACTCTTCGCGCAATCGACCGCTTGAACCACCATTGTCTGCAACGGTAACAATTGCGGTGATCTCTTGGGTTATCTGGCGCAGCGCTGCAAGGGTTGCAGCCAAGCCATGGCCGCCGCCAAGTGCTACAACTTTAGACAAACTTACTCACGTCCCACATCGCGATGAGTTGGATGGGCTGAAACTTCATTACCAATCGCACTTAATTGGCGCGCAATCTCTTCGGTAACAGCAACGCTTCTGTGCTTTCCACCCGTGCAACCAACGGCGATAGTCACATACTTTTTACCTTCACGCATGTATCCATCCATCATGGAGTGAACTAAACGAACATACCCGTGAACAAAATCTTTCACACCCTCACTACCAAGAACCTTGTCGCTAACCTGTGGAGTTAGACCCGTCAATGGACGTAACTCTGGAATCCAATGAGGATTTGGGATGAATCTACAATCTAAAACCAAATCGGCGTCCACCGGAATGCCGTATTTATATCCAAAGGATAAAACATTAACTCTTATTCCCTGCAACTTTCCCGATCCAAATATTTCACCAATGCGTTTTTCTAACTGGTGAACATTCAAGTTTGTCGTATCTATCGCAACATCTGCTTGTGAACGTACATCTTCAAGCTTTTCACGCTCTCTCGCAATTCCATCGACTATGCGATCCTTGCCCTGTAATGGGTGAGGCCTACGAGTTGATTCAAAGCGTTGTACTAAAGATTGATCAGTAGCATCCAAAAAGACCAACCGATAATCAGAGTTGCTTTTCTTGAGTTCGGCCAGCGCATGAGTGAGTTCATCAAAGAACTCTCCCCCACGAACATCTACTACAACAGCTAACTCTTTGCCCTGTGGTCCAGTTCCCTTAGTTACCAACGCAGGAAGCAATGACGGCGGAAGATTATCGACAACATACCAACCAAGATCTTCCAAGGCATGAGCCACAGTTGATCGGCCAGCACCTGACATGCCGGTCAGAATCAAGGTCTCTTGTGTCATGGAACTATTGTGTTACATCTGTCAAGAAGGCGGAAACACGCTCGAGACTCTTTTCAAGATAGGCAGGCAGAAGCTCTTTTTCTTCCTGATTCTTGGTTTCATACAAGTAGTTCAAGAGAAGTAGCCTGCGATGCAGAAGAAGCGCTTTCATCGCATTATCTGAATACTTCGGCAAAGGCTTGATGCTTGTATAGCCAGCTAAAAGTGCTTGCTCTTGCTCTGGTGTGTCCAAGTAGTACAGCGCAACAGCGATATCTTGTGCCTCAACGCCAAATCCACAATCGTCGAAATCAAAGACTGAAAGTTGGCCCTCATGCCACATCAAATTCCAACCATGGAAATCGGCGTGAATGATGTGGATCTGTGAGGTTGCATACAGCTCATCGGTGTATTTCATGATGAGATCATGAGCCTCTTGTAGCAAACTCTTATCGGCATCTGAGAGTTTTGATTTCGCGGAGAAGAGAAAGTCCTCAGTACTCCAAAAGAAGTCATCGAAGGTTGGTAATTCGGCTTGATTTGAAAGAACAAAATTAGATGATTCTTGATGTAACACCGCTATTGCCTTGCCTACTTCATGCAATTGATCCAAGGTTGGCTCATCGCCAATGTCTTTTCCTTCTAGCCAGGAATACATCACTACAAACATCCTCTGACCTGAATCAGGGTGCACTGCGGACACAATAAAGTCATCCTTCAAAGTTGCAATTGGTCTAGGAGTATTGACCCCTGATGTCCGATTTAGATGTCGGACCCATTCGATCTCAGCCAACAGATTCTTAATTGTTTTCGCTGAGTTAATGTTAATTCGCAAGGCATATTTGACTCCCGTTTCGGTTTCAACTGAGAAAGTTGCATTAAATCCAAAATTAATGCAGGAGACCTTCGCATTACTGATGCCATAGTTCGTCAGAAGTTCATGAGCAAAAGCCGCTAAGGACTTTTCTTGCTCTTGAGTCGGTAGTTCAAAAAACTCACTGCCCACTATTTGCTCTCCGAAATCTCGCCGGTTTGAGTATTGATTCCCTGGCTGGCAATTGAAGCCAGATGAGATTCAATAATTGATGCAATTTTAGAGCCAATCCCTGGAGTTGCCGCTATGTCCTCCACCTTTGCTTTGCGAATAGCTGCCACAGATCCGAAACGATCCAGAAGTGCTGCTCTGCGCGCAGAACCCAACTGTGGAATGTCATCTAAGACAGATTCCAGCATCACTTTAGATCTGCGCGAACGGTGGAATGAGATTGCAAAGCGGTGAGCTTCATCGCGAATCCTTTGGAGGAGATAAAGACCTTCACTACTTCTTGGCAAGATCAATGGGTCCTTTGAACTAGGGATCCAAACCTCTTCAAGGCGCTTGGCTAAACCACACAGCGCGATGTCTTTAATCCCAAGTTCATCCAATGCTCGTTGTGCCGCACTGACCTGAGGCGCACCACCATCGACCACGATTAACTGTGGAGGGTATGCAAATTTGCTCGGTTTACCACCAAGTTCAGCCACCTCTGCTTCATTCTCTTGGCGATCATCAATCAAACGCTTTAATCGGCGAGTGATCACTTGATGCATTGCTCGTGTGTCATCAAAGCCTTCATCTGTGTTGATAATGAACCGGCGATACTCGCTCTTCTTTGCCATTCCATCTTCAAAGACAACCATTGAAGCAACAACTGAGGTGCCAGAGATATTGGAAATATCAAAACATTCAATACGCAATGGGGTGCGACCTAAATTCAAAGACTCTTCAATTTCAGTCAATGCCTTACCGCTCACAGCAGCATCGGTGGCACGCTTACTCAAGTATTGAATCAATGAGTATTGCGCGTTTCTCTTTACCGTATCGAGCAGTTCGACCTTCTCGCCTCTTTGTGGGGCCTTAATCTCAACCCTGGAAGTTCCTAGGCTTTCTAGCCACTTTTCCAATTGATCTTTATCAACGGGGTCCGTGTTTACATAGATGTTGCGTGGCACAGCCATTGCGCCAGAACCGTAAATGGAATATAACAACGCTGTTAAAACATCTTGCCCCTCCAGGACCATCTCTTGGTCCACAATCCATGACCTAGAACCTTTAACGGAGCCGCGATGCATTGAGAAAATCGAACCTGCGGCGTGGAAGCCATCTTGATACAGTGAAATGAAGTCGCCATCTAGATCATCAGAGAAATTGCCTTCTGTTGATTTCTGCGCTTTCTCAAATGAATCAATCTGATCGCGCAGGCGGGCAGCTCTTTCAAACTCCTCATTGTTTGCTGCATTCTGCATCTCTTCATGTAATTTGGGCAGAATGTTCTCCATGCCTGATTCCATGAATTCATTGAGACGGCCAGCTAGTTGTTTGTGATCGTCTTTAGAAATCCAGTCCACACAGGGAGCTGCACATTTACCTATATCCCCGAGCAAACACTGTCTTTTGCTCTTTTGCGCACGAGTGAAGTTTGCAGATGAACAGGATCTAACAGGAAAGACTTTGAGTAGGACTTCAAAGGTATTTCGAAGTGCCCAAGCATTTGTATAAGGCCCAAAGTACTTAAGGCCTGGTCTTTTGTCTTTGCGGGTTATGAAGATCATTGGATATTCATCGTTAAGAGATAGGGCAAGATATGGATAGGACTTGTCATCTTTGAACTGGACGTTGTACTTAGGTTGATGTTGCTTGATCCAACTAAATTCCAGCGCTAAGGCCTCAAGTTCAGTGCTTACGATGGTCCAGTCAACCCTGACCGCTTCATGCACCATGCGATAGGTCTTAGTCGCCAGGTTCGCTTGGAAGTAGTTACTTAGTCGGTTCTTTAGATTCTTCGCCTTGCCAACGTAGATGATCTTGTCTTTAGCATTGTAGAAACGGTAAACACCAGGATGTTCTGGGATGTTACTTGGTCGATAACTTTGAGGATCTGCCATCGCACTACTTCTTTGCTGGTGAAGTTTTTTTAACTACCTGCCTATTGGTCTTTAAAATCTCACCTAGGAACTGTCCGGTATAACTCTCTTTGACCTTAGCAACATCTTCTGGAGTTCCCTCTGCCACGACCAATCCCCCGCGGAATCCGCCTTCAGGTCCCATATCAATTACCCAGTCAGAGCACTTAATGACATCGAGGTTGTGCTCGATAACAACAACAGTATTTCCGGTATCAACCAAACGGTTGAGAACCGTTAACAATTTATTGACATCTTCGAAGTGCAAACCAGTTGTTGGTTCATCCAAAACATAGATTGTGCGGCCAGTTGATCTGCGTTGTAGCTCTGTTGCAAGCTTCACGCGCTGTGCTTCACCGCCGGACAAAGTTGGAGCAGATTGACCTAAACGAACATAACCCAGACCCACATCATTGAGAGTCTTTAAGTAACGAGCAATCGCTGGCACAGATTCAAAGAAGCCCCCGGCCTCTTCAATGGGCATATTCAATACTTCTGCAATGGTTTTGTTCTTATAGTGAACCTCTAGGGTTTCGCGGTTATAGCGCGCACCATGGCAGACCTCGCACGGAACATAAACATCTGGCAAGAAGTTCATTTCAATTGTGATCGTTCCATCACCTGAACAGTTCTCGCAGCGACCGCCCTTAACGTTAAATGAGAATCGTCCTTGTTGGTAACCACGTATTTTTGCTTCACTTGTTTCTGCAAAGAGTGCACGGATCTTGTCGAATACCCCTGTGTAGGTAGCAGGGTTAGAACGAGGCGTGCGACCAATTGGAGATTGATCAACGTGTACGACTTTGTCCAGCAATTCAACTCCAGTAACTGTGCGGTGGCGACCAGGTACTAAGCGCGCACCATTGAGCTTGTTCGCCAAGACGGTATACAAAATGTCATTTACTAATGTGGACTTACCGGAACCACTTACGCCTGTTACTGAAACAAATACACCCAAAGGAACTTCAACATCAATTTCTTTCAGGTTGTTCTCTTTGGCACCCTTAACAACAAGTTTGCGCTTTGAATCTACCGGGCGACGTGTCTTAGGGATGGCAATTGATTTACGACCCGATAAATAGGCACCCGTGATTGATTCTTTTGAAGCAATCAAATCTTCATAACTTCCAGAGACAACCACCTTGCCGCCGTGCTCACCGGCACCTGGTCCTATATCAACAATCCAGTCTGCGGTGCGAATTGTCTCTTCATCGTGCTCAACGACGATAAGGGTGTTACCAAGGTTGCGCAGACGAGTAAGAGTTTCAATTAAACGCTTGTTATCTCTTTGGTGTAATCCAATAGATGGCTCATCTAGAACATAGAGAACACCAACTAGTCCGCTACCAATCTGTGTGGCAAGGCGAATGCGCTGTGCTTCACCTCCGGACAAAGATCCTGCAGGACGAGCAAGTGAAAGGTAATCAAGACCAACATCTAATAAGAAGCCAAGACGTGCATTAACTTCCTTCATCACGCGCTCTGCGATCTGTGCCTCGCGCTTGTTCAACTTGATCTGCTTTAAGAAAGTCGCACAATCTGCAATTGAGAGTTCACAAATTTCAGAGATGTTCTTATCTCCAATTGTTACTGCAAGTACCTCTGGCTTTAAGCGAGCTCCGTTGCACTTCTCACAGGAAATCTCGCGCATATACGCCTCATACTTATCGCGGCTGTAATCGCTATCAGTCTCCTCATGACGGCGGTGAATAAATGGAATCACACCTTCAAAACCGGTTGTGTAGTTACGGGCACCATAACGACCCTTGTATTTCATCTTGATTTCATACTCATAGCCATTAAGGATTGCCTCACGCGCCTTTACAGAGAGCTTCTTCCATGGCGTATCAAGTGAAAATGGCAAATCTTTGGCAAGTGCTTCTAGCAAACGCAAGAAATAGTCTGATGACTGTCCACCAGACCAAGGAGCAATAGCGCCATCATTAATTGAGATTGAATCATCAGGAATGATCAGATCCTCATCGACCTCTTTTTTAGTACCAATTCCTGAACACTCAGCACAGGCACCAAATGGTGAGTTAAATGAGAAAGAGCGAGGCTCTAGCTCTTCAAATGAAAGCTCGCAATCATGGCAGGCAAGATGCTCGCTATAGGTTCGCTCTTTGTCGGCACCTTTTGCATCAACAAAATCCAACACAACGATTCCAGATGCAAGTCGCAATGCAGTTTCAATTGAATCTGTAAGACGAGTCTTGCTCTCAGCCTTTGCAGTCAAGCGATCGATAACTACTTCGATGGTGTGCTTTTCCTGTTTTTTAAGCTTTGGTGCATCCGAGAGTTGAATTACTTCCCCGTCCACACGAGCACGTGAATAACCCTGTGTGATCAAGTCACTGAACAGCTCAACGAATTCACCCTTACGTGCCCGAATAACAGGTGCCAAGACCTGGAACTTTGTTGTTGGCGGAAGCTCAAGAATCTGATCCACAATCTGTTGCGGAGATTGACGGGTAACAGCCTTGCCACAATTTGGACAATGTGGTCTTCCAGCACGTGCAAAGAGCAGGCGCAAATAGTCATAGACCTCAGTGATTGTTCCAACGGTCGAGCGTGGATTTCGGTTAGTTGATTTCTGATCAATTGAAACCGCAGGAGAAAGGCCTTCAATGAAATCAACATCCGGCTTATCCATCTGCCCTAGGAATTGGCGCGCATAAGCCGATAGTGATTCAACATAGCGACGCTGACCTTCAGCAAAGATTGTGTCAAAGGCAAGAGATGACTTTCCTGAACCAGATAATCCGGTAAAAACAACTAATGCGTCTCGAGGCAATTCGATGGAAACATTTTTGAGGTTGTGTTCGCGTGCTCCGCGCACAACCAACTTATCGATACTCAAACCCCGGCCTCTTCCATCATTCGTAGCTCTTTCTTCAATATCTTGATTTCATCACGCAAACGCGCAGCTACCTCAAATTGAAGTTCAGATGCAGCATTTCGCATCTGATCGGTGAGCGAGCCTATCAACGCGATCAGATCCTTGCGCGGCAAAGAGGTCGAGGATTTATCGAAAATTCCAGCTGATGCGCCAACCTTCTTGGCTCCGCCCTTTTCATGGGACAAAAGCTCTTCGGTATCTTCACTCTCTCGGTTAATCAGATCTGTAATGTCGGCAATCTTTTTGCGCAATGGCTGTGGGTCAACCCCTCGCTCCAGGTTATAGGCAACCTGCTTTGCGCGACGTCGGTTCGTCTCATCAATTGCCTTGGCCATTGAATCGGTAATCCGGTCTGCATACATGTGAACTTCACCTGAAACGTTACGAGCGGCACGCCCAATTGTTTGAATCAATGAAGTTGAGGAACGCAAGAAACCTTCTTTGTCTGCATCTAAAATTGCAACTAGTGATACCTCAGGTAGGTCCAGACCTTCGCGAAGTAAGTTGATACCAATTAAGACATCGTAATCACCTGTGCGAAGTTCACGGAGCAATTCAACTCGGCGCAAGGTGTCTACTTCAGAGTGCAAGTAACGAACATTGACCCCACGCTCTTGCAGATAGTCTGTTAGGTCTTCGGACATCTTCTTTGTCAGAGTAGTTACTAATACGCGCTCATTTTTAGCTGCGCGGATATTTATCTCGTTGAGTAGATCATCAATTTGACCCTTGATTGGTTTAATCACGATCTGCGGATCAACTAAACCTGTTGGGCGAATAACTTGTTCAACCACATCTCCGTTGACCTTGCCCAACTCATATTTACCTGGTGTTGCCGAAAGATAAAGAGTTTGGCCTGTGCGCTCAACAAATTCTGGAAACTTAAGCGGACGATTATCTAGAGCGCTCGGCAAGCGAAAGCCATGCTCGACCAGGGTTCGCTTACGAGAAGCATCTCCTTCAAACATGGCACCTAGCTGTGGAACTGTCACGTGACTTTCATCGATAACGACTAAGAAATCTTCAGGGAAATAATCAAGTAGGCAGTGCGGAGCAGATCCGGCAGCACGATCATCCAGGTGTCGAGAATAGTTTTCGATGCCACTGCAAAATCCGATTTGTTCCATCATCTCAATATCAAAAGTGGTGCGCATCCTCAGTCGCTGAGCTTCTAGCAACTTGCCCTGCTTTTCAAAAAGGTTTAACTGAATCTGTAATTCATCCTGGATATCACCGATGGCGCGCTTCATCGTTTCTGGACCCGCTGCATAGTGTGTAGCTGGGAAAATAAATATCTCTTCTTCATCCCTAATGATCTCCCCTGTAAGCGGGTGAAGTGTCGTTAGCTTTTCAATCTCATCGCCAAACATCTCAATTCGAATGGCAAGCTCTTCATACATAGGAATGATCTCGATCGTGTCTCCGCGCACGCGGAAGGTGCCTCGCTCAAAAGCCATGTCATTGCGTTTGTATTGAACATCCACAAATCTGCGTAGCAAGGCATTGCGCTCGATTTCTTCACCAACGCGAAGACGCACCATGCGATCCACGTACTCCTGTGGTGTGCCCAGGCCATAAATACAAGACACCGTGGCAACAACGATTACATCTCGACGAGTTAAGAGTGAATTTGTTGCCGAGTGGCGCAAGCGCTCAACTTCTTCATTGACACTTGAATCCTTCTCAATGAATGTATCGGTCTGTGGCACGTACGCCTCAGGCTGGTAGTAGTCATAATAAGAAACGAAGTATTCAACTGCGTTGTTAGGCAATAACTCTCGAAATTCATTTGCTAGCTGGGCAGCAAGTGTCTTATTAGGCGCAAGTACCAAAGTTGGACGCTGTAGCTGCTCAATCAACCAAGCAGTTGTCGCTGACTTTCCGGTACCAGTTGCACCCAAAAGAACAACATCTCTTTCTCCCGCGTTAATTCGTTTTGTAATTTCAGCGATCGCGGCAGGCTGATCTCCAGCCGGAACATAGTCACTGATTACCTGAAAGGGCTCAACTCTGCGTTGCAGATCAGATATTGGGCGCATTTGGTAAGCCTACTTATTTATTATCGTGGAGGCTATCCCAAATGTTTTCAACCTGGCGGAGCAGCTCGTCTTCGGTTCCATCATTTTCTATGAGGAAATCTGCGACCTCAATGCGCTGCTCACGAGTAGCCTGCGCGGCAATCCGGCCCTCAATCTCTGAAATATGCATTCCCCTACCGCGCAGGCGCGCAATACGGTTTTCCATTTCAGATTCAACAGTAATAACAACATCAAATCTTTCATGTGCCTTGGTCTCTACTAACAATGGGATTTCATACACCAAAACTTCATCACCTTTTAGGGATGCAACTGCGCCTTCAAATTCTCGGCGCACGAAAGGATGAATGATGTTTTCTAATTGCGCCTTTGCCTTTTGATCTTTAAATATCAGTTCACCCAATGCCCTGCGATCAATGTTTCCATCCTTTAAAATCGAATCACCAAACAGAGCTACGACTTCATCAAAACCATCTGATCCTCGTTCTATTGCAGCTCGTGCAAGTTGATCTGCATCAATTACAAGTGCTCCAAGTTCAGCAAAGTACTGCGCGGCTAGAGACTTGCCGCAACCAATGCCCCCAGTTAAACCGATGACCCGCATGTTCAAAGAATAGTCCGAGAATGAAAAAGGCCCCGCAGTTACGCGAGGCCTTTTCATAGAGTCTTTGTGCTTATTCAGCAGCAACCACTTCTGCTTCATCTGCTGGAGTCGCAGCTGCATCAGCAACCTTTGCTTCAGCCTTCTGCTTCTTGTGCGCCATGAAACGCTCTTGCGCTTGGGCGTACTGCTTTTCCCATTCTTCGCGCTGTGTTTCATATCCTGGCTTCCACTCTTGTGAGTCAGAATCGAAACCTTCAGGGTAAATGAAGTTTCCTTCTGCGTCATAACGAGCAGCCATTCCGTACTGAGTTGGATCAAATGCTTCGATCTCAATCTCATGTCCTTCGTTAGCTTGCTTGAGTGATAGCGAAATACGACGACGCTCTAGGTCGATATCGATGATCTTTACGAATAGCTCATCATCAACTGCAACAACCTGCTCTGGAATTTCAACGTGGCGTTCTGCCAACTCTGAAATGTGAACTAGGCCTTCAATACCTTCGTGAACACGAATGAATGCTCCGAATGGAACTAGCTTTGTCACAACACCTGGAACAACCTGATTGATTGTGTGTGTGCGAGCAAATGCCTGCCATGGATCTTCTTGTGTTGCCTTAAGTGATAGTGAAACGCGCTCACGCTCAAAATCAACTTCGAGAACTTCAACCGTTACTTCGTCGCCAACTTCAACAACTTCACCTGGGTGATCGATGTGCTTCCATGAAAGCTCTGAAACGTGAACCAAGCCATCTACGCCACCAAGGTCAACGAATGCACCGAAGTTAACGATTGATGAAACAACACCTGTGCGAACCTGGCCCTTTTGAAGCTGGTTGAGGAATGTTGTGCGTGATTCTGATTGTGTCTGCTCTAGGAATGCACGACGTGATAGAACAACGTTGTTGCGATTCTTATCTAGTTCGATGATGCGTGCCTCAACCTGCTTGCCAATGTATGGAGTCAGATCGCGAACGCGACGCATTTCAACAAGTGAAGCTGGAAGGAAGCCACGTAGACCGATGTCCACGATAAGTCCGCCCTTAACAACTTCAATAACTGTACCGACGACAACTTCGTCGCGCTCCTTCTTACCTTCAATGTCTCCCCATGCGCGTTCGTACTGTGCGCGCTTCTTGGAAAGAATCAGGCGACCCTCTTTGTCTTCTTTCTGAAGAACGAGAGCTTCAATAATCTCACCGACTTTAACGATTGAGTTTGGATCTGCATCGTGGCGAATTGAAAGTTCGCGAGCTGGGATAACACCTTCGGTCTTGTATCCGATATCAACAAGTACTTCTTCGCGTCCAACTTGAACAACAGCACCTGAAACTAGGTCGCCATCATTGAAATTTCTGATTGTGCCTTCGATTGCTGCTAGAAAATCTTCAGCTGATCCGATGTCATTTACTGCAATTTGTGGTGTAGACAATTGTGCTCCGTAGGGATAGAAAGTAGTAGTTCCCGCTTTCGCGGCTGAAGGGCAAGGGTACGGTTTGCACGCTCATAAGGGCAAATCCGCTTACTTTTTTGAGCGTAATCGCTAGACTGAATTACGTTATGAATAGATACAAAGAGCTTATGGCTTTCCCCCAAGTGATTCGGCTCGGTATCAGCGCCTTTCCAGCGCGTTTGGCCTACGGAATGATTGGCCTCGGCATATTTTTTAAGACTGAGCAAGAGACTGGCTCTATTGCCGCCGCTGGTTTTGCAATTGGATTGAACTCCCTGGCTGGGGCCCTCACTGCCGGTCTGCGTGGCTCGGTAATGGATCGCTTTGGTCAGAAGTGGCCCATTCGCATTCTTGTTCCCATGTATTCACTTCTCATCGTTTTACTCAACATGATGGAAACTCGAGAATCTATTTTAATTACAGCTTTCATCTTGGGAATCACCGCACCGCCCATCAATCTCTCTGTTCGCCCCTTATGGAAAGACATCGTTCCTGATTCATACTTAAGAACCGCTTATGCATTTGATTCTTCGATGATGAGTGCGACTTCTGTGATCGGACCCGTTGTTATTACCGCGCTCTCCTTGTCATCTCGACCAGGATTTGGCTTAGGCACTGTTGCTGCTCTGATGTTGATCGGAGGAATTGCACTTTCTCTGACTCCAGCTTCGCGCGATTGGATTCCAGAAAAGAAACAGAAGAATCAGCAGCGCTTATGGAGAGATCGAGCGATTCAATTACTCATGTTTGAAGGCTGCTTCATTGGATTTGGCTGGGGAGTCTTTGATGTTGCCGTACCAGCCTTTGCCACACAGGAAGGCGTGCAACACAGAGTTGCGTGGATCTTTGCAGCATTTGGCACTGCAACAATAATTGGTGGACTACTTGGTGGATTGGTATCAAAAAAACTAGCTCCATTATCCGCACTCCGAAATGCATACTTAGCATGGTTCCTAACATGCATTCCAATTGTGTTTACCTATCCTGATTGGACCATGGCTGTAGTTGGCTCCTTTATTGGCTTGATTGGCGGAGCTGTACAAGTCTTTTACTTTGAGGTTCTGGAAGCTGTTCGTCCGCAGGGCTCACAAACAGCATCACTTGGTTGGATTTGGAGTGTTGAAGGTTCATTCATGGCAGTTGGTGCAGCAGTAGGTGGAGTAGTTTCTGAAACATTCTCACCACGTGTTGGTCTAGCAATGCTGCCCATTATGATTTTTATTGGATTGGTTATTTTATCAATTGGCCGTGCGCGACTAAGTGCAGCAAATGATGTTCCAACTGAAGAAGAAGATCTGCGTGCGATAAAAGATATTTCTAACGAGGTTAAGTAGTTAGTGCGCGGCTTCGTGCCAGGTGAGACCCAAGCCGGCATTCACATCTAGTGGCGCGTTTAGAGGGTATGCAGCACCCATCTCTCGCCTTACCAAATCACTGATCTTTTCCTCTTCGCCTGCAACTACTTCCAGAATCAACTCATCGTGAATCTGCAATAACAAGCGTGACTTCAAATTCTCTTTTTCAATTGCTGTTTGAACATTGAGCATCGCTAATTTAATGATGTCTGCAGCTGATCCCTGAATTGGTGCATTAAGTGCCATGCGCTCTGCGACTTCGCGGCGTTGACGATTGTCGTGCATCAGGTCAGGCAAGTATCGACGCCGCCCCATAATGGTTTCGGTATATCCAACCTTTCGGGCATCTTCTACAACTGTCTTTAAATAGTCACGAATCCCGCCAAAGCGCTCAAAGTACGTGTCCATCAGCTGTTGGGCCGCAGGTGGCGAGATATCTAATTGCGCAGCTAATCCATAGGAAGACAATCCGTAAGCAAGTCCATACGACATTGCTTTCATCTGGCGGCGCATTTCAGGATCTACTTCAGATTGCTTAACACCAAAGACAAGTCCAGCAACTGTTGCGTGCAGATCTTCACCTGAAGCAAAGGCTGCTAGCAATCTCTCATCATTAGATAAGTGAGCCATGATACGCATTTCAATTTGGCTGTAATCTGCCGTTAGCAATGCAACATAACCCTTGCCCACGGTGAAGCAATCACGGATCTTTCGACCCTCTTCTGTGCGCACCGGAATGTTCTGCAGGTTAGGTCCTGTTGAAGACAGGCGACCTGTTGCAGCAACTGTTTGCTGAAAATGCGTGTGAATACGTCCATCTTTTGCAATCTCGGCAATCAAACCCTCAACGGTTGTTCCTAATTTCTTCGTCTCACGAATTCGAAGCAATGAGGTTAGGACTGGATGTCCACTCTTTTGATGGAGCCAATCTAGGCTTTCAGCATCTGTTGTGTAACCGGTCTTAATCTTTTTTGTCTTGGGCAATCCAAGTTCATCAAATAAAACAACTTGAAGTTGCTTAGGCGATGCCACGTTGAACTCATGACCAACTGCATCATGTGCCGCTTTAGTTTCACGGCTTACTTCACCTTCAAAAAAGGCAGCCAGTAAATCCAGGCCCTTCCTATTTACTGCTATGCCGATCGATTCCATGCGGCCCAAAAGGTCAGCAACTGGTAACTCCATCGTCGTGAAAAGGTCCCATAGATTGCGCTCTTTTAACTCACGGGTTAAGGAATCCCGCAGAGTAAACATCGCACGAGCCGATGTCAGCAGCTCTTGCTCGGGAGTTGAAACATTAATTGCCGAGCCATCTCCCCATCGTTCTTGAATGTCTTTGAGCTCTTGGCTACGCACCCCTGGATTCACAAGATAAGCGGCCAAAGATGTATCAAAACTAATCCCAGTTAAGCCATTGATTCGCGCTAAAGACTTTGCATCATGAGCAATCTTTGGAACATTCTTATCTGTTGCCCAATCCCCCATTGTTGCTGAGTGAACTAAGAAAACATCATCTGCCGACAGCGCGATGGCATAACGATGCAACTTCTCTTCTACTAATTGAAAGGCAATAGCTAATTCACCTGAGTGCTGTGCAATCTTTGCTGAAGCCTCTTCAGGTGTTAGAACTCCTTCTGCGATCTCAGTTGCAAACAATTCAAACTCAGGTTCAGAACTCTTTGTACTCCCCTTGAACAAGATTGGCTTCATGCGATCTTTTAGCGTCTTGAACTCCAATTTTTCAAAAAGCGGATTGGTTTTGTTCTCATCCACGCCACTCCATGCCAGAGCATCAATACTTAAATCTAGAGGCACGTTTGCAACTAACTGCGTTAACTCACGGTTGCGGATTACATCATTGACTGAATCGCGAAGTGACTGGCCAACTTTGCCGCCCAACTTATCGATGTTGGCAATTAGTTCATGAAGTGAGCCATATTCGACAATCCATTTGGCTGCAGTTTTTTCTCCCACGCCAGGAACTGAAGGAAGATTGTCACTGGGATCTCCGCGAAGTGCAGCAAAATCTGGATATTGCTCTGGGCTCATTCCGTATTTTTCCTGCACCGCCTCCGGTGTCATACGAGTTAAGTCACTTACTCCACGCTTTGGATAGAGCACTGTGGTCTTTTCATTAACTAACTGAAACGAATCTCGATCTCCGGTACAGATAAACACTTCGGCATTCTCACGCTCGGCTTGCTTGGAAATGGTTGCAATAATGTCATCTGCTTCAAAGCCTTCAACTTCAAATGTTGTGATACCAAATGCCGTTACCAACTCATGCAGGTATGACATCTGTGATCTAAATTCATCGGGAGTTTTAGCTCGGTTGGCTTTGTACTCAGGAAAGATCTCTGATCTAAAGGTCTTGCGAGAAACATCAAATGCCACCGCCACATGTGTCGGTTTTTCAGTCGACAGTAGAGAGAGCAACATCGTGGCAAAGCCATAAATAGCATTAGTGTGCTGGCCTTGCGCAGTTGTGAAGTTCTCAGCCGGCAGGGCGAAAAATGCGCGATATGCCATGGAGTGCCCATCGATAAGTAACAGGCGTTTGGTCATGGATGCATCGTAGAGTGCCCATTAGACTCAAGCCATGACAGAACCGGACTATCTTTCAATAATTCGTGAACGCGGAAGCGGCGCCCTCGACAAGAAAATGGGCATTGAAATCACAGAAGCTTCATTAACTCGGTTAGTAGCAACAATGCCTGTTGAGGGAAACACTCAACCGATGGGAATTTTGCATGGTGGAGCAAATGTTGTTTTGGCCGAATCATTAGGTTCTGTAGGAACTCAGTTAAATGCTGGTGCGAATCGCAGAATTGTTGGAATTGATATCAACGCCACACATCACAAGGCAACTGCAAAAGGAATCGTTACTGGCGTTGCCACAGCTGTTTCGATCGGAAAAACTTTGTGCTGTTGGGATATCGTCATTACAAATGAAGACGGACAGCGCACCTGCACTGCCCGTATCACCTGCATGATCCTTGCGGACCGTTAAGAGTTAGTGAGCACCTGTTCCAAGGTATGCCGCACGCACCGCTGGATCATCAAGAAGATCTGATGCTTTAGCTTCCTTTACAACATTTCCAACTTCTAGAACATAAGCACGGTGTGCGCGCTGTAGCGCTTGCTGTGCATTTTGCTCAACAAGAAGAATTGTTACGCCCGTCTTATTGATCTCAGTAATAATGTTGAAGATATTTTGAATCATCAGTGGCGCAAGACCCATAGAAGGCTCATCAAGTAGCAAAACCTTTGGACGTGACATAAGTGCCCGACCAATAGCAAGCATCTGCTGCTCTCCACCAGACAAAGTTCCGCCTGCTTGGAATGCGCGCTCCTTTAGACGTGGAAACAGGTGATATACCTTTTCCAAATCCTCGGCCATTTCTTTCTTGCGATCTTTACGGTTGTACTTACCCATTTCTAGGTTTTCCAAAACGCTCATACCAACAAAGATTCCGCGACCTTCAGGGGCTTGAGCTAAACCAAGATCTGCTCGCTTGTATGCAGGCATCTTCGAGATGTCTTCACCGTTAAAAAGGATCTGACCGCTGGTAACTGGACGCAATCCAGAAATAGTTTTGAGCATTGTTGTCTTACCGGCACCGTTAGCACCGATTAGCGTGACGATTTCTCCTTCATTGACTACAACTGAAACACCTTTAATTGCTTCAATCTTGCCGTAGTGGACGTGTAGGTCCTTAATTTCAAGACGCATCTGCAGGAGCTCCTAAATACGCTTCAATAACGCGTGGATCGTTTTGAACCTCTGAAGTTGTTCCATCAGCAATCTTTGTTCCAAAATCAAGAACAACAACGCGATCTGAAACTCCCATGATCAATGACATGTCATGCTCAATCAGAAGCACCGTATATCCAGCATCGCGAATTCGCTTAATTGTTTCTCCTAATGCAACCTTTTCTGCCGGGTTAAACCCAGCAGCTGGCTCATCTAGAAGTAGAAGCTTTGGATTTGTTGCAAGTGCGCGAGCAATTTCAAGACGACGCTGATCTCCGTATGGAAGATTCTTGCCAAGTTGGCCAGCACGCTTTTTAATCCCCATAAAATCAAGCAGTTCTAGTGCGCGATCAAGTGCCGCCTTTTCTTCACGACGAGAACGCGGTGTGCCAAAGATTGAACCAATAACACCAGTCTTTGAGTGAACATCTGCGCCGGTAACCACATTTTCTAACGCAGATGACTCACCGAATAAACGAATATTCTGGAAGGTGCGAGCGATGCCTAACTTTGTAATTTTGAAACGCTTCTTACCAACTATTGATGACCCTTGGAAAACAACATCACCAGATGTTGGCTTATAAACGCCAGTAATCACGTTGAAGACAGTTGTCTTTCCGGCACCGTTTGGACCGATCAGTGCGAGGATCTCGCCCTTCTTAACGACAAGGTTGACATCATTAAGCGCTGTAACACCACCAAACTTCATGGTGATGTTTTGAAGTTCTAAAACATTTTCGCTCATTATTTGATCTGCCCTTCCCCTGATTCCTCGACTGTATGCCAGCCCGGATCAAAATGCTCACGCTTTTTCTTAGGCAAAATTCCATCTGGTCGCAAGTTCATCATTACAACCAAAGCAATTCCAAATACCAAGATACGAGGCTGGCTTAAGAAGCGAATACGCTCTGGGGTGAAGGCCAAAAGCACCGCGCCAAGGATTACGCCCCAAACGTTTCCGATTCCGCCGAAAACTACGCATGCAAGAATCAAAATTGAGATGTTCAAGTTAAATTGATCAGGAACAATAGAAAGAATTTGTGAGGCGTAAATAACACCGCCCATACCTGCCACTGCCGCACCAAGCACGAATGCCCACACCTTGTATTTGCGTGTATCAATTCCCATTAATTGGGCAACATCGTCATCCTGGCGAATCGCATCCCACGCACGACCTGGACGACGAGCTGCCATACGGCGAACCATCCAGATGACTAGAAGTGTGAATGTTAGAAGAACCCAGTAGTAAGGCTTTGGATCCAGAATTGTGAACTTAGCCTTGAAAACATCTGGTGGTGTTGGAATACCTGCGATTCCACGTGCTCCACCGATTGCATCTGTGTTTACTGCAAAGATTCGAACAATCTCACCAAAGCCTAAAGTTACGATTGCAAGGTAGTCACCACGAAGTCGAAGTGTTGGTGTACCAAGCAATACTCCTGAGAGCATCGCAAGACCAATACCTATTGGCATGATCTCCCAGAAGTTAAGTGAAGTCTTTGTGCCAAGGATTGCCATTGTGTAAGCACCGATGGCAAAGAATGCGACGTATCCCAAATCTAGAAGACCTGACTTACCAACAACAATGTTTAGACCAATTGCCATCAGCACATACATACCAACTGGATAGAAAAGTACTGACTGGAAGTCTGAGCCTGGTGTGTTGATAAGTGGGTTATTCAAGAATGGAAGCGCATAGCAAACAGCAATAAAGAAAATTGCCATTGCAACACGGCGCCACTTTGGTGAACGCTCCCAATATTCAGCGCCTCTATCGCGCAAGTTGATGCGTTGCTTCTTGTCAGCCATTAGACCCTCGCCTGCTGGATCGATTCTCCGAATAAGCCGGTCGGCTTAATCAGAAGAACGAGTACCAAGATAATGAATGAAATAACTGCCTTCCACGCTGTTCCAAAGACTGCACTAGTCCAAGTCTCCATCAGACCTAATGCAAAACCACCAAACAGCGCACCCTTGAGGTTACCGATACCACCCAGCACAGCTGCAGTAAAGGCGCTGATACCTAGGAAGAAGCCAACCTTGAAAGATGTGTTTTCATAAACCAAAATGTAGAAAAACGCTGCAGCACCGGCCATAAGACCGCCTGCAAAAAATGTAACTGTAATAACGCGGTTAATGTTTACACCCATCAATGTTGATGTGCTCTCATCCATCGATACTGCGCGAATGCCCTTACCAAGACGAGACTTGGTAATAAAGCGCTCAAGTGCAAACATCATTAAACCCGCAGCGATAATCACAATGACTTTGTCATTGCGAATATCTGCTCCGGCATAACTAAACAAAAATGTCTTTTCCATAATGCGCGGAAATTCGCGAGGCAATGAATCTGTGAGGATTCGGAATAGTTCAACCAAAGAGATAGAAACTCCGATTGCTGAAATCAATGTTGCAAGCTTTGTTGCCCCTCGTTGACGAAGGCGACGGTAAGCGACAATTTCTACGAGTACTGCGGTAATGGCGGATGCCAACATCGCAATAACTAAACAAACTAAGAGAGTTAAAATCATTGAGACACCAGTACGTGGTTCGTCTTCGACTTTAACGCCCATCAAACCAGATGAGGCTACGAGTGCGGCAAAAGTACCGATCATAAAAACTTCAGAGTGGGCAAAGTTAATCAGACGCAATACGCCATAAACCAATGTGTAACCAAGTGAGATCAGTGCATAAATCGCGCCAAGTGCTATTCCATCAAAGGTTAAACCCCAAAAAGCATCCCTTAGGAGTGCGAAATCCATTTCTCACCTTTACTTTAAAGGGTCAGAGTGGGCGGGTTTCCCCACCCACTCTGACCGTACTTACAAGTTTCGCCGAAGCGAATTATGCCTTGATTGCTCCAAGAAGAACGATCTTTCCGTTCTTGATTACGAAGCCGTTTACATCTGCACCAGATACTTCACCCTGAGCATCAAACTTTAGGACCTTTGAAAGACCCTTTGATGACTTAGTTGAGACGTACTTGTTGATTGATGCACGATCGCTGTTTCCAGCCTTGATTGCCTCAAGGAAGAAGTTAGCTGCATCGTATGACTCTGTTGTGTAAACACCAGGAGTCCAACCAGCCTTAACCATTTCTGCAGCAAGCTTTGGAGATGCTGTTTCCATTGGGATAGCTGGTGCTGAAAGTAGAACACCTTCTGCAGCCTTACGTGCAAGCTTTACGAACTGAGCATCAAGAGTACCGTCGCCTGAAGCGAAGACAATCTTTGAACCTGAGTCACGTAGCTGCTTTACGAATACTGCTGCTTGTGAGAAGTAACCTGAGTAGATCACTGCTGTTGCCTTTGACTTCTTGATCTTTGCAATTGTTGCTGTGAAGTCAGTTGTACCTGTTGGTGTTACATCCTTACCAACAACGCGGCCTGCAAGTGTGATATCTACAGTCTTCTGTAGTCCAACTGCGTAGTCTGATGCATCGTTAACCAAGAACACCTTAGCGTTCTTAACATTTTGTGTAACCAAACGTGCAAGAGCTGGACCCTGGTAATCATCTGTCAACACTGCGCGGTGGAAAATTGACTTTCCGAAATCTGGAAGTGTTGGGTTTGTTGCTGATGGTGTGATGATTGGTAGACCTGCAGATAGGTAAACAGGTAGTGAAACCTTTGATGCGCCTGAGTAAGCAGGACCAACTAGTGCAACTACGCACTCTTCAGCTGCAACCTTAGGTGCGATTGGACCAGCAACTGCTGGATCTCCCTGGTCATCTACTTCGTAAACAACTGGGTCAACATTTGCTGACTTGTTAGCTGCAAGGAACTTCTTTAGTGCGAACTTAACACCGTTAAGCTCGTTGATTCCTAGTGCTGCTTCTGGTCCTGTTAGTGGACCCTGGTATGCAATCTTTAGCTTGCTTGAGCAAGCAGCTGATGCTGACGGAGCGAATGCAACGAATGATGATGTTGCGATTGCTACAGCAGCTACAACCGCGAGAACGCGATTCTTCTTCATATGTAGTGCCTTTCCTGTTCTTGTGTCCCGGGACAGGGAGACCGAAAGAGTAATGGAGTAGGTAAGGGTTAGACAAGGCAGATTCCCGCGTGAATTGTCTCGGTTTCGTTATAAAGTGGGATTTTTGGTATCAAACAACGAGACAGAGCTAAGGACTATTTATCAGGCACTGCGTTGGGATTAATGACCGCCTCGGCCACATCCTTCATCGAAAGTCGTCGGTCCATAGCAGCCCTTTGAATCCAGGAGAACGCCTCTGGCTCTGAAAGATTAAGGGCTTTCATCAAAATTCCTTTGGCCCGATCAATTAGTTTCCGAGTTTCAAGGCGATCATGTAGGTCTGCAACTTCATCGGCGAGAGATCTCATTTGCAGATGCCTACTAATTGCAATTTCAATCGCTGGCATTAAGTCCCCGATCGTAAAGGGCTTGACCACATATGCCATGACACCTGCATCGCGAGCACGGTCAACTAACTCTTTCTGAGAAAAAGCGGTGAGCATTAATACGGGTGCTATTTCAATAATTTTTTCTGCAGCCGATATTCCATCAAGAATTGGCATCTTCACATCAAGAATTGCAAGATCTGGTTTATGTTCGATAGCTAGATCAATTGCTTCTTGACCATTAGTGGCTTGTGCGACAACTTCATAACCGGCACCTTGCAACATTTCGACAAGGTCCATGCGAATTAAGGCTTCATCTTCTGCCACAAGGATGCGAACACTCATGTTCTATTCATCCCTTCAAGAAGTACAGCTAGTGTGCCCCGAGTCGGACTTGAACCGACACTGTGCAGTGTTTGAGACTGCCCTCTCTACCGTTGGAGTACCGAGGCTTGATCAAGGGCAATCTTAGCGGTAAGCAGGAACTACTCCACCAACAGCATCTCCCACGCGGTGAACGCGCATTGCATTGGTTGAGCCAGGAATTCCTGGAGGTGAGCCAGCAACGATGACAACATTTTCGCCCTCGCGTGCTCGACCAGATTGAATTAACAAAGTATCTGCCTGCTTCACCATCTCATCGGTGTGCTTAACCATCGGAGTGACCTCTGGTTCTACTCCCCACGACAAGGCAAGACGGTTATATGTGCCCTCATCTGGAGTGAAAGCAAGAATTGGAATAGGTGAGCGCAAACGAGCCATTCGACGGGCTGAATCTCCTGATTGAGTAAATGTAACTAAGTACTTTGCGCCAACAATTGAGCCTACTTCAGCAGCAGCGCGAGTGATTGCACCACCCTTTGTCTTTGGTGTTGTGCGAAGTGGGCGAATCATTTCAAATCCACCCTCTTCTGTGCGAGCAATTATGCGAGCCATGGTTGCAACTGCTTCAATTGCAAAAGCGCCAACAGATGTTTCACCGGACAGCATCAAAGCATCTGCGCCATCTAGAACAGCGTTTGCACAATCTGTTGCCTCTGCTCTAGTTGGAGAAGAGTTTGTAATCATTGAATCAAGCATTTGGGTCGCAACAATTACCGGCTTTGCTGCTTCGCGTGCAAGTTCGATGCAGCGCTTTTGAACTAAAGGAACTTCTTCAATTGGCAGCTCAACACCTAGATCACCACGGGCAACCATGATGCCGTCAAAGGCAGCAACGATCTCTTCAAGATTTTCTACCGCTTGTGGTTTTTCAATCTTTGCAATTACTGGAACTCGAATTCCGACCTCATCCATAATCGCATGAACGTCATCAACATCGGCAGCATTTCGAACAAATGAAAGTGCGATGAAATCTGCGCCAGCTCTTAGCCCCCAGCGCAAATCTTCCTTATCTTTTTCAGAAAGTGCTGGAACAGAAACTGCAACACCTGGCAAGTTAATTCCCTTGTTGTTACTGACGGCCCCAGGCTGAATAACTTTTGTAACTACATCATTTCCCTTAACTTCAACAACTTCAACAGTTACTTTTCCATCATCAATCAGGATGCGATCTCCTGGCTTGCAATCTCCAGGTAAACCTTTGTAGGTAGTTCCAACGCGATCTTTTGTTCCTTCAACTTCATCAATAGTAATTGTGAAAGTGTCTCCACGTTCTAGTTCGTGTGGACCATTTGCAAAACGAGCAAGACGTATCTTTGGACCTTGCAGATCAACCAAGATTGCAACCGGTGTTCCAGCTTCCTTTGCAGCAGCGCGCACGCGGTCTAAGCGCATTTGATGCTCGTCATACCCACCATGTGACAGGTTGAGTCGAGCCATATTCATGCCGGCTTCGATGAGCTCCTTTACTTTCTCAGGAGATTCAACTGCAGGACCCATCGTGCAAACAATCTTCGCTCTACGCATGCGTCAACCTTAAACCATCAGTGGGCGGTCAGTTGGCGCAATCGGCACCGGAAGTTGAGTGCGTCCAGTGAGATATCTATCAACTGCTGCAGCTGTGCTTCGTCCTTCAGCAATTGCCCACACGATCAATGATTGACCGCGTCCAGCATCACCGGCAACAAACACGCCTTCTTCTGTTGATTGGAAATCCTTATCACGCTTAATGTTGCCACGATCATCTAGCTGCACTTCAAGTTGTGTCAGCAATGGTGACTTTTCTGGACCCGTAAATCCCATAGCCATGAAAACAAAATCACATTTAATTTCTTTTTCTGATCCTGCAACTGGAATGAACTTTCCATCTTTAAACTCTGTTTCAACAATCTTGATAGCACGAAGATTTCCATTCTCATCCCCCAAGAATTCTTCCGTGCTAACGGCAAATACTCGGTTGTCCTTTTCTTCGTGTGCACTAGAAACTCGGTAAATCATTGGATATGTCGGCCAAGGTTGTCCCTCTGGTCGCTCTTCAGTTGGTCGAGGCATGATTTCAAGTTGAGTGATGCTTGCCGCACCTTGACGAATAGAAGTTCCCAAACAATCTGCACCGGTATCGCCGCCACCAAGAATGACTACATGCTTACCAGCAACGTTAATGTCAGGATTTTCAACCTCACCGAGTGCTTGCTTATTTCCCCACGGCAAAAACTCCATCGCTTGATAAATGCCTTTGTACTCACGACCCTTAATTGGAAGATCTCTCCACTGGGTTGCACCAACTGCTAAAACAATCGCGTCATACTTCTTGCGCAAGTCAGATCCAGTTAGCTCAACGCCAACATCAACTCCTGGACGGAAACGAGTTCCCTCTTTTTCCATCTGCTCTAGGCGACGATCAAGAATGTGCTTTTCCATTTTAAATTCTGGAATTCCGTAGCGAAGTAATCCGCCAATTTTGTCTGCGCGGTCATAGACGGCAACAGTGTGTCCGGCGCGTGTTAGTTGTTGGGCTGCAGCAAGTCCGGCAGGCCCGGAACCAATAACTGCCACAGTTTTGCCAGTTAAGCGATCAGGTGCCATTGGCTTCACATTGCCAGCATCGAATGCTTCTTCGATTGTGCGAAGCTCAACCTGCTTGATAGTTACTGCCTCACGATTAATGGCAACAACGCACGCAGTCTCACATGGTGCTGGACATAGGCGCCCAGTGAACTCTGGGAAATTGTTTGTTGCATGCAAGCGATTGATCGCTTCTTCTTTATCCCCACGCCAAATCAAGTCATTCCACTCAGGAATCAAGTTTCCTAATGGGCAACCGTTGTGACAGAAAGGAATTCCGCAATCCATGCAGCGTCCAGCCTGCTTTTGCAGATGTTCAAAACTTTGTGGTTCATATACTTCGCGCCAGTCTTGAATGCGAACATCGACAGGTCTGCGAGTTGGGGTCTCACGCGGAGTTGTCATAAATCCCTTTGGATCAGCCATTAGCTGCAACCTCCATCACTAGTGCATCTGCTGGTAAGCCTTCGCGAACTGCTCGCTCCATAGCTGCAAGCACGCGTGCATAGTCACGAGGCATGATTAAAGAAATTCGGCCAATACTCTTGTCCCAATCCTTAAGTAACGCAGAAGCAATTTCAGATCCAGTTTCTGCGAAGTAAGAAGAAATGTGTGCCTTAAGAATCTCTTTTTGATCATCTGGAACAGCTAAAACATCAACCATGTCCAGATTAACATTTGCGGTGTCAAGATCTAGGACAAATGCTCTTCCACCAGACATACCAGCTGCAATATTGCGACCTGTGCGTCCAAGAACAACAACTGTGCCACCGGTCATGTATTCACAACCATGATCGCCAATGCCTTCAACAATGGCTAGTGCGCCAGAGTTTCTAACACAGAATCTCTCGCCAACAACGCCTCGAATAAAGATATCTCCAGCAGTTGCGCCATAACCAATCACATTTCCGGCAATGACATTGTCTTGTGACTTAAATGAAGCTTTCTCGTCTGGTCGCACAATTACACGACCACCAGAAATTCCCTTACCAACATAATCATTTGAATCACCATACAAACGAATTGTTAGACCCTTTGGAATAAATGCTCCTAGTGATTGACCAGCAGATCCATGCAATGTGACATCTATAGTTCCTTCTGGCAGACCCTCTGCGCCGTATTTGCGAGTTATCTCTGCACCAAGCATTGTTCCCACAGTGCGATTAACGTTGCGCACAGGTAAATCAATTCTGACAGCCTCACCCTTTGCAAGTGCTCCTTCAGAAAGTTTGATCAATGTGTTATCAAGTGCGGCATCTAGTCCGTGATCCTGAGTAATCGTGTTGTGCAGTGGGCTATCAACATCTGGGCGAACCAATAGTGGCTCAAGGTTTAATCCAGCAGCCTTCCAGTGATCAACAGCCTTTCGTGTGTCAAGGAATTCAACATGTCCAACTGCCTCTAGCAGTGTGCGGAATCCAAGTTGGGCCAAGATTTCGCGAACTTCTTCTGCAATGTACTCAAAGAATGTCTCAACAAACTCAGGCTTACCTGAGAAGTTTTTACGTAGCTCTGGGTTTTGCGTTGCCACTCCAACCGGACAGGTATCCAGATGGCACACACGCATCATGATGCAACCAGAAACAACAAGTGGCGCAGTTGCAAATCCATACTCTTCGGCACCGAGCAACGCTGCGATGACAACATCTCGGCCAGTCTTTAACTGACCATCTGTCTGCACAACAATGCGATCGCGAAGTCCGTTAAGCAGCAATGTCTGCTGGGTTTCAGCCAAACCTAACTCCCATGGCGCACCTGCGTGCTTGAGTGAGGTCAGAGGTGATGCACCTGTTCCACCATCGTGGCCAGAAATCAAAACAACATCAGCGTGCGCCTTAGAGACACCAGCTGCAACAGTTCCGACACCGACTTCTGCCACCAGCTTTACGTGAACACGTGCATTCTTGTTTGCGTTCTTAAGATCGTGAATAAGCTGGGCAAGATCTTCAATTGAATAAATATCGTGATGTGGAGGTGGTGAAATCAATCCAACACCTGGTGTTGAATAACGCGCCTTTGCAATCCACGGATAAACCTTGTTACCAGGTAGCTGGCCACCTTCTCCTGGTTTTGCACCTTGCGCAATTTTGATTTGAATATCATCGCTATTAACCAAGTAATTGCTGTTCACACCAAATCGACCCGATGCAACCTGCTTGATGGCAGAACGCTTTGAATCACCATTTGCCATTGGTAAATAGCGCTCTGGCTCTTCGCCACCTTCACCTGTGTTTGATTTTCCTCCAAGGCGATTCATAGCAATTGCTAAAGTTTCATGAACTTCGGCAGATACAGATCCATATGACATCGCACCAGTAGAAAAGCGCTTGATGATTTCGCGCGCAGACTCAACTTCATCAATAGAAATTGGCGGATTAACGCCTTCCTTGAATTGGAATAATCCACGAAGAGTCATCAGTCGCGTGCTCTGCTCATTCACGCGCTCGGTGTAGCGCTTGAATATGTCATAACGCTTGTTACGAGTTGCATGCTGCAATCTAAAGACAGTTTCTGGATCAAATAGGTGTGGTTCACCTTCGCGACGCCACTGGTACTCCCCGCCAATTGGAAGGCGCTTTGTGCCAGGTACTTCTCCCCCAGGTGGATATGCAACGTGATGGCGAGCAATTGTTTCTTCAGCAATGATGTCAAGTGAAACTCCGCCAAGACGTGAAGTTGTTCCAACAAAGTATTCATCAACAACTTCTTGTGACAAGCCAATTGCTTCGAATACTTGTGCACCCGTGTAAGAAGCGATTGTGCTGATACCCATCTTGGACATCACCTTAAGCACCCCTTTACCAAGACTCTTAATGAGATTCTTAACAGCCTTTTCTGGAGTGATTCCAGTGATGACGCCTTGCAGAACTAGATCTTCTGCAGACTCCATCGCAAGATACGGATTAACACATGCTGCGCCATAACCAATCAAAAGTGCAACGTGGTGAACTTCTCGAACATCGCCAGCTTCAACAACAAGTCCAACCTTGGTGCGAGTCTTTTCGCGAATTAAATGATGATGAACAGCAGATGTAAGAAGAAGTGAAGGAATCGGTGCGTTCTCAGCATCGCCGTCACGATCAGAAAGAACAATTATGCGAGCACCTTCATTGATAGCCTGTGAAACTTCAGCCTTGATCTCATTCAAGCGATCACGCAGTGAATCTCCACCATCGGCGATACTGAATAAACCGCGAATCACATGCGCGCTCAGACCTGGATAATCACCATCGGCGTTAATATGAATGATCTTTGCAAGTTCATCATTATCGATAACAGGAAAAGCCAAAGAAACTTGACGACAGCTTGTTGGACCTGGATCCAATAAATTATGTTCAGGACCCATTGAAGTTCCAAGACTTGTTACAAGCTCTTCACGAATTGCATCCAACGGTGGATTTGTAACTTGAGCAAATAGTTGTGAGAAGTAATCAAAAATTAACCGCGGCTTATCAGAAAGTGCTGCAATCGGGGTATCTGTTCCCATGGACCCAAGTGCTTCCATGCCGTTTTTGGCCATAGGTGTAACAAGGATGCGCAGATCCTCTTCTGTGTAGCCAAATGCGCGCTGGCGACGAACAACAGATGAGTGCGGATAAACAATGTGCTCGCGTGATGGAAGCTCACTGAGCTTGACCATTCCAGCATGCAGCCAATCCTTATAAGGCGCTGCATTTGCTAGTTCATCTTTAATTTCGCCATCTTCAATAATGCGACCCTGCTCGATATCTACCAAGAACATTTTTCCTGGCTGCAAGCGACCCTTGCGCTCAATGTTTTCTGCTGGAATATCAAGTACGCCAACTTCAGATGCAAGTACTACAAGACCATCCTTTGTCACCCAAAAGCGTGACGGACGTAATCCATTGCGATCTAGTACTGCGCCAACTTGATGTCCATCAGTAAATGTCACACATGCTGGTCCATCCCATGGCTCCATCATCGATGCATGGAATGCATAAAAATCACGACGGTTCTGCGGCATCGTTGCATGGTTTTCCCATGCTTCAGGAATCATCATCAAGACTGCATGCGGCAATGAGCGTCCACCCAAATACAAAAGCTCCAGAACTTCATCAAAGGATGCTGAATCTGAACCCGACATTTCAACAATTGGGAATAAGCGCTTTAGGTCTCCCGGAATAACATCACTTGCTAGTAGAGATTCGCGAGCGCGCATCCAGTTGCGATTTCCCTTAACGGTATTGATCTCACCGTTGTGTGCAATGAAGCGATAAGGGTGGGCAAGTGGCCAGGAAGGAAAAGTGTTAGTAGAAAAACGTGAGTGAACTAGCGCAAGTGGAGAGACAACACGCTCATCTGAAAGCTCAGGGAAAAACTCCTCAAGCTGTCCAGTTGTAAGCATTCCCTTATAGACGATGGTCTGTGAGGACAGCGAAGGGAAATACAGATCTAGTGAGTGCTCGGCACGCTTTCGCAAGCAAAAAGCTAAACGATCAAGTGCAATACCTGTTTCGCCATTCTTTCCGGCAACAAAAACTTGATGAAAATCAGGCATTACAGATAGTGCAGTTTTTCCCAATGACGATGAGTTAATTGGCACTTCTCGCCAGCCAAGTACTACCAATCCCTCTTGTTCTGCAATCTTTGCAATGTCGCTCTTAACATCTGCCCCTTTAGCCACGAATGCGATACCTGTTGCATATGCATTTGCTGCAGGAAGTTTGAAGTCCACAACTGCTTGAAAGTAAGCATCTGGAATGCGAATTAAGATTCCTGCGCCATCACCACTGTCTGGTTCAGCACCTGATGCCCCGCGGTGTTCCATATTACGAAGTGCAGTTAGAGCTTTTGCAACAATCTCGTGTGTGGCAACTTTGTTGAGGGTGGCAACCATCGCAACACCGCAAGCATCATGTTCTTGGGCAGGGTTATAGAGCCCTTGTACTTGTGGATAATTGGATGCAAGTGCCATGCGCGAAGCTCCTACAGAATGGTCCTACGTGAAGAGGGACATCCTTGGCCCGGGCCTTACTTAATGCGAAATGGTAGCAACAAGTCGGGAGAAGGGAAGCCTCAGAACAGGCTAATTAGATGCCAGAGATGTTGGCGATTTGGCCGATACCTGCGGTGATGGCCATACCTAGGCAACCGCCAAGTAACACGCGCACTGTTGGAGCTAACACCTTCGAACCTGAAATTCTCGCGCTAACCACGCCTGTTAAAACCAAACCACCAAGAGTAAATCCGACAATGCTCCATGCCTTGGCACCAAGGGTTGGAGCAAAAGCTCCAGCAAATGGAATCAAGCCACCGCATGTAAAGGCGATAGCCGATGCAATTGCTGCCTGAACAGGCTTGGCCTTGGTCTCTGGACTTTGTCCGAGTTCATCTCGCAAGTGCGCTTCCAATGGATCTTTGCGGTGCATCTCTAGTGCAACTTGTAGAGCAAGTGCTGGCGTAAGTCCGCGATTAATGTAGATGTGTTGCAACTCCTGCAACTCGCCATCTGGATCTGCTGCTAAATGTTCAATCTCTAACAAGCGATCTGAATCTTCGACATCGTTTTGTGACCGCACTGAAACATACTCACCAACTGCCATCGACATTGCACCAGCTGTAATGCCTGCAATGCCAGCGGTGATCAAAAAGTCATTCTTACCGGCAGCTGCAACGCCAACCATTAATGATGCAGTTGAGACAAGGCCATCGTTTGCGCCAAGGACTGCAGCACGTAGCCAGCCTGCTCGGTGGGTACGGTGTTGAAGATTGCGCTTATAAACCTCTTCAAGAGCCATTTGATAAGCCTACCTGAAAGCTAACTGTTCTTTCTTGAGGCACGGAGGAAAAATAGGGCAGATCCAATGCCAACGATCAGACTCACCCATACGTTCACACGTAATCCTGCGATGGTGTTAGCCGAATCAATGCGAATTAACTCGATGAAGAATCTTCCGAAGCAATAGGCAAAGACATATGCTGCAAAAACTTGTCCGGCCTTGAGTGTTTTGCCAAATTTCAACAGGGCCACTGCCACAAGAACGCACCAGATCGCTTCATACAAAAATGTTGGATGAAATGACTCAACTTCGCTATATCCAAAAGGGCGATACTTGAATGGAACATCAAGTGCCCACCAGGTATCTAATGGTCGTCCGAAGAGTTCACCATTAAACCAATTTCCAACCCGACCTATAGCTTGGGCAAACAGAATTCCGGGCGCCAATGCGTCAGCAAAAACTGCAAATGATGGCAATTCAATCCGCTTTTGCAATGATCTGTATCGCAGATAAGCACCGAAGAGCCCCAGAGAAATAGCGCCCCAGATACCTAATCCACCTTCCCATATCTTGAATGCATCTATCGGATTGCCTCCTGCGCCAAAATAAGCAGAAGGTGAAGAGATCACGTGATAAATACGTCCACCGATTATTCCGGCAGGAACTGCAGTAATTGCAACTTCAGAAACTACTGATTTGCCGTTAACTGTTTGTGCACGAAATCTCTTGTCACCTAACCATATTGCTATAGCAATACCGGTGATGATGCAGAGTGCGTAGAAATGGATTGTTAATGGACCAATTTCCAACGCCGATTGCGTTGGCGTTGGAAATGCGATCAACAAGTTTTAATTACCCTCTACAGCGGCGCGGAACTCATCTGGATTAAAGTCTGAGCTCTTGCGCTCCCACAGTTTTCCATCAATGAAAACAGTTGGAGTTCCTTGAACGCCATACTTTTGCATCGAATCATAATTAGCTTTGACAAGTTCAACTTTCTGGCCGTCATTGACGCACTTCGTGAATTTTTCAGAAGTGATGCCAACTTTGCTTCCAATCGCAACTAGAGTCTCATTGCTCCAGAATCCTGAGTTCTCGAGTGGAGATTGAACGCGATACAAAGCCTTGTGGAAATCTATGTACTTACCTTCATCTGCTGCACAGAATGAGGCATTGGCGGCGCGTACTGATTCATCTCCTAAGAATGAAAGAACATGGAAACGAACAGTCGCCTTCTTCTCACGAATCAAGCTATCGATGTATTCACCGTTTGCATCTTCGAAGTACTTACAAACAGGACACTGAGGGTCTTCCCAAACGTCAACTGTTTTGGCCAAGCCAGGATTAAAGGTAATTGCTGATCCATTTTCTGCATCAATTGTTGAAACTATTGAACCCTTTGACTTGAAGCCATCCAGGGCTGCAAGAGATGCAGTCTCTTTGTTGTTTTGACTAAAGATTGAAAAGACAACACCTGTAACAACAACGAGTGAGACCATCGCAATTACGATCCAACGAGTTACGTTGTCACCGCTTTTTGCCTGCTGCTTTGCCATTATTGCTCCTTAGTTGAGGGTGCTGCTTTTTCTATGGATAGCTTTCCGTATGGGAAAAAATACAGATAAAGCGCGGTCAGGGCCAAACCTAAATCGCGCATAATTTCTATGAAATAGGTCCTACGAACCTCTGAGGCTAAAGATGGGTCGATTTCCCCGCCTCCGCCAAAGCATCCACAATCAATCAGCATGCCTCGTGCCCAGACCGAGGCGATTGCCCCAATAAAGACAATCATGATCAAACCGCTGATGACAGCTGCTGGGCGAACCATAAAACCAAGAATCAAAAGCAGCGCAATTGCAACTTCTAGCCACGGCAAGGCATAGCCGGTTAAGTGCGCCAAATTTGTTGGCAATATTTTGTAAGCAGCAACTGCATTTGCAGATTCTGTTGGCTTAAATACCTTTAACCCACCTGCAGCTAGAAGCACACCGCCAAGTACAAGACGGGCCAACAATGTGATTATCGGCTGAAAGCGCTCATTGAAATTTCTCATCGTCCCTCACGTACTCCTAAAGCTAGTTCTTTAGCTAGGTGGGAGATCGCATCTAAGCCTTCTTGTTCTGATGGTGCATCAAGTAATAACTTAATAAATGCTGAGCCAACAATGACTCCATCTGCATATGCCGCAAGTGACTTAGCCTGTTCACGTGTGGAAACACCTAGACCAACTGAAATCGGCAAGTCTGTAACTGTTCGAACTCGTGCAACTAGTTCACTAGCACTTGATGCGATTGTGCTTCTAGTTCCGGTCACTCCCATCATGCTTGCGGCATAGACAAATCCACCAGTTTTAGCTGTGACACTTTTCAAGCGCTCATCTTTGGTACTTGGCGCAACAACATAAATTGGATTGATTCCGCTCTTTTTAGTTGCAGCAATCCATGAATCCGATTCTTCAATTGTCAGATCTGGAGTAATTACACCTGATCCCCCATTGTCTGCAATGGATTGGGCAAACTTTTCCACTCCATATTTGGCAATCGGATTCCAGTAGGTCATGACAACTGCTGCTACACCTGTGCTTGATGCGACATTGAGCGCTTCAAACACATCAGCAGCATTTGTTCCAGCCTTTAGTGAAATATCTGCAGCCTCTTGAATAACCGGTCCATCCATTACTGGATCGCTGTAGGGAAATCCGATTTCAATTGCATCAACGCCAGCATCTGCTAACGCTTTAATTGCTTTGGCACATCCAGACTTAGAAGGAAATCCAGCAGGGATATAGGCGATTAGTGCTGCGCGATTTTCTGCGCGCACCTTTGCCATTACTGAATCTAATTGCGTCATTACAGTGGAATTCCAAAGTATTCAGCAGCCGTTTGAACATCTTTATCTCCGCGGCCAGATAAATTGATCAATAGATTCGCATCTGGTCCTAGTTCTTTACCCAAGACCAATGCGCCGGCCAAAGCGTGCGCAGTTTCTATCGCAGGAATAATTCCCTCTGTTTTACACAGGAGTTCAAATGCGGCCATTGCTGCATCATCATTTACTGCGCGGTATTCAGCTCTACCGATGTCATGAAGGTATGCGTGCTCTGGACCAACTCCTGGGTAATCAAGACCAGCTGAAATCGAATGTGACTCAACTGTCTGACCATTGGCATCCTGCAAAACATATGAACGAGTTCCGTGCAAAACACCAGGTGAGCCACCGGTAATGGTTGCAGCATGGCGTCCAGTTTCAACACCATCACCACCTGCTTCAAGTCCAATGAGTCGAACACTAGCATCAGGAATAAATGCATTGAAAATGCCAATCGCGTTAGATCCCCCACCAACACAAGCAAGCACTGCATCTGGCAGTTTGCCTGTCAAAGCAAGCATTTGCTCACGGGCTTCCTCGCCAATAATTTTATGAAAGTCACGAACCATAGTTGGGAATGGGTGCGGTCCTGCAACTGTGCCGAGCATGTAGTGAGTATTGGCAACGTTAGTCACCCAATCACGCATCGCTTCGTTGATTGCATCTTTTAATGTTTTTGATCCGGATGTAACTGGAACAACTTGCGCGCCGAGTAACTTCATCCGTGCAACATTGAGTGCTTGACGACGCGTGTCCTCTTCGCCCATGTATACAACGCAATCAAGTCCCATCAACGCTGCAGCCGTTGCAGATGCAACTCCGTGCTGACCGGCACCTGTTTCAGCGATGATGCGCTTTTTACCCATGCGTTTTGTTAATAGAGCTTGACCTAAAACGTTATTGATCTTGTGGCTACCGGTGTGGTTTAGATCTTCTCGTTTTAAAAATATCCGAGCCCCACCTGCGTGCTCACCAAATCTCTTAGCTTCAGTAATGATGCTTGGGCGACCTGTGTAGGTGCGATGGAGCTCTGCAAGCTCTGCGATAAATGCTGGATCTTTTTGTGCCGCATTATGTGCAGCCTCTAACTCTTCAAGAGCGCCAATCAGAGCTTCCGGCACAAAGCGGCCGCCATACTCTCCGAAGTGGCCCTCAGTAATCATTGCGCAAGCCTACCGAGCAACTGTGCCATCGCAACATTTGAATTTCCTGAGCGAACCAAGGCCTCTCCCACCAGAATTGCTGTTGCTCCATGCTCATGGGCGAACTCAACATCTGCTCGAGTAGAGATACCTGATTCGGCAACGCGTGCAATGGTGCTTGGTATTTGTGGAATCAGTTGAGCAAAAGCTTGTGCATCAACATCTAATGTCTTTAAGTTGCGTGAGTTAACACCAACAATCTCGGGTGATATTTCAAGTGCACTTTCTAACTCTCCCGGTGTGTGAACTTCAATCAACGCTCTCATGCCGAGTTCTTTAGATAAATGAAAATAGTCATCTAATTGATTCTTACTAAGTGCTGCAACGATCAACAAAATCACATCTGCCCCATGTGCTCTTGCTTCATAAAACTGATACTCATCAACCATGAAATCTTTTCTTAAAATTGGCAACTCAACTGCTTTGCGCACCGCATCTAGATCTGCCAAAGTTCCACCAAATCGACGTTGCTCCGTCAGCACGCTAATTACCGCAGCACCTGCTTCTTCATAACTTGCGGCAAGGCCTGCAGGATCTGTAATCGGAGCAAGAGCGCCCTTACTTGGCGAAGATCTTTTCACTTCAGCAATCACAGAAATATCTTCTGTGAGCAAGGCAGCTAAACAATCTCTCACAGGCGGTGCTACTTCGATTGCCTCTAGTAGCTGTGACATAGGCAAACGCCTAGTTGCTAAATCCTCGCGTACACCTTCAATGATTGAATCTAGAACGCTCACAGTTTTTGATCCTCTGTTGGGTCAATCCCCTTATCAAGTGCTGACCAAGAGTTGAGCTGACGTGGTGCGCGCTCATATCTAGATGAAAGCTTAAACTTTCGTGCAAGCAGTAAAACAAGTGCCAAAACAATTACTGCTGCAATAGCTATAGGCAAAAGATCACTCATGATTGTGCCCCAAGCGATTTGCTGCGTGAATGGCAGTAAGAACAGCAGCCGCCTTATTTCTACACTCTTGGTTTTCAGATTCTGGATCTGAATCCGCAACTACACCAGCACCTGCTTGAACAAATGCAGTGCCTTGATATAACAAAGCTGTGCGAATGGCGATACATGTATCTATGTTGCCGGTGAAATCTATATATCCAACAATGCCACCATAAACACCGCGCCTAGTTGTCTCTAACTCTTCAATGATTTCCATCGCCCGTGGTTTTGGTGCACCAGATAATGTTCCTGCAGGAAAGACTGAAAAGAGTGCATCAACTGGTGTGGCCTTATCTGCCAATTTTCCGATCACGGTAGAGACAATATGCATCACATGTGAATATCGTTCAATATGCATGAAGTCGACCACTTCAACACTTCCTGGCGCACACACACGCCCTAAATCATTTCGTCCTAAATCAACAAGCATGAGGTGCTCTGCTCGCTCCTTTGGATCAGCTAGTAACTCTTCCCCTAAACGGTGATCCTCTTCCGGATTTGATGAACGTCGACGAGTTCCTGCAATCGGATGGATCATTACATCTTTTTGATTGACCTTAACTAATGCTTCAGGGCTAGAGCCAACGATTTCGATGCCGTCTGTGAAGCGGAACAAATACATATATGGAGAAGGATTATTGAGGCGAAGCATGCGATAAACATCAATGGCATCTGCCTTACATGGCATTGAAAATCTCTGAGACAAAACAACCTGAAACGCCTCTCCTGCAAGGATTTCTTCTTTAACTTTAAGAATGTTCTCCTTGAACTGCTCCCCCGAAATATTGCCCACGTAATCAGGAAGTGAAAAATCAGGAATCTCTGCAGCCTCTCCTGATAGTGGAGTTGAAAGATCTGCCTGCATGCGATCTAAGCGTTGTATGCAGGATTCATATGCCTCATCTATGCGATCATCGCTTCCATCCCAGTTAATAGCATTTGCAATCAATGTAATTGTGCCATCACTGTGATCTAGCACCGCTAAATCACTTGTTAACATAAATGAAAGCTCGGGTAGTGGAATATCTTTTGTTGTTAAATCAGGTAAACGCTCTAAACGTCGCACAACGTCGTACCCCATAAAGCCAACTAGCCCACCTGTTAGCGGTGGCAAGCCTGCAATCTTGGGTGATTTCAAATGCGCAGCAGAAAGTTTCAAAGCTTCAAGTGGATCAATTCCAGTTGGCGCACCAGCTGGTGCTGTTCCTTGCCAATATGCAAGACCATCTTTTTCACTGAGCGTTGCTTCACTTCGCACCCCAATAAATGAATACCGTGACCACGCACCGCCATGCTCTGCTGATTCAAGTAAAAATGTGTTGTCCGCGCTCTTTGCCAACTTGCGATAAACGCCAAGTGGAGTCTCGCCATCTGCAAGCAAACGCCTCGAAACTGGAATTACATTTGAAACCTTGGCGTAAGCGCGAAACTCTTCCAGTTTCATTTACTTGCCTAGTTCAATTGGTGTGTGAAAACAGGTGCGATCACCCGTATGGCATGCAGCACCCGTTTGAGTAACCTTTAGCAAAATCGCATCTCCATCACAATCTAATGAGACTGAATGCACTTCTTGGAAATGCCCAGATGTTGCGCCCTTTACCCAAAGCTCATTACGACTGCGGCTCCAATATGTGCCCTTGCCGGTTGAAAGTGTCAAAGCCAATGACTCAGTATTCATATAGGCAAGCATCAAAACTTCATTGCTTGAAACATCTTGAACAATTGCTGGAATCAATGCAGCGGGATCCTTGAGCAGCGCTTTCACTGCAGGATCTATTGTCGTCATGTGCTTATTCTGCCTTAACGCGGCGACATCGTGCGCACCGGATAATTGTGCTTAGCCAGGTATGACTTCACATCGCCTATGCGGTGAATCCCAAAGTGAAACACGCTTGCAGCAAGTAGCGCATCTGCCCCTGCATCAAGGGCTGCAGAGAAGTCTTCAAGGCTTCCTGCTCCACCACTTGCAATCAACGGAACTTTGGACACTGCGCGAACTGCCGTAATCATTCCGATGTCATAACCCGCACGAGTACCGTCAGCATCCATTGAATTAAGAAGAATCTCGCCAACACCTAAAGCACATGCTTTTTCAACCCAAGCTAATGCATCTATCCCAGCACTTTCACGACCGCCATGTGTTGTGACTTCAAAACCAGAATCAGTATTAGCACGACGTGCATCAACTGAAATAACAAGGACTTGTGATCCAAAACGATCTGCAATTTCAGCAATCAATTCTGGGCGAGCAATGGCAGATGTGTTAATCGAAACTTTATCCGCACCTGCGCGAAGTAAGCGATCAACATCTTCAACACTTCTGATTCCGCCACCAACTGTTAGAGGAATAAATACTTGCTCAGCTGTGCGGCGCACAACATCCAAAGTTGTTTCACGTCCAACAACACTTGCCGAAATATCAAGAAAAGTTAGTTCGTCGGCGCCTTCTAGGTTATACAGCGATGCCATTTCAACTGGGTCGCCGGCATCTACTAGATCTGTGAAGTTAACTCCTTTAACCACACGACCATCGGTGACATCTAGACAAGGAATGATGCGAACAGACAAACTCATTTTCCGCTGACCTTTAACGCCTCAGCCAAAGTAAATTTGCCCGCATATAACGCCTTACCCACGATCGCTCCTTCAACACCAGCGCTGCGAAGGGCAGCAAGGGCTGCAATGTCATCAAGGGAAGAAATTCCACCACTTGCAATTACCGGCTTTGTTGTTGCAGCACATACTGATTTAAGTAATTCAATATTTGGCCCAGCCAATGTTCCGTCTTTTGCAACATCTGTAACAACATAGCGCGCGCACCCATCACGGTCTAAACGCTCAAGGGTCTCAAACAAATCTCCACCCTCTTTTGTCCAGCCACGAGCGGCCAAAGTATGACCACGAACATCTAATCCAACTGCGATGCGATCTCCGTGCTCTGCGATGACACGCGCAGTCCATTCCGGATCCTCTAACGCTGCTGTTCCTAAATTAACGCGGCGACAACCAGTAGCAAGTGCGCGTCTTAATGATTCATCATCTCGAATACCACCTGACAACTCGACCTTGATATCTAGTCTGCCGACAACTTCGGCCAAAAGAGCAGAGTTTTCACCGCGACCAAAGGCGGCATCTAAATCAACAAGGTGTAGCCATTCAGCACCTGCTGCTTGAAATTCAAGGGCAACATCTAAGGGCGCTCCATAAATACTTTCTTTATCCAGTTCGCCCTGAACTAATCTGACTGCGCGACCATCTTTAACATCGACAGCTGGCAACAATTCCAGATAACTCATAGTGAATCCACCCAATTCTTAATCAGGGCTAAACCTGCTGCGCCAGATTTTTCTGGGTGAAATTGAGTGGCACTGATATATCCATCTTCTACAGCTGCTAGAAATTTTTCACCGTGCGTGCTCCATGCCTGCGTTGTTCCCACAGCTTTTTTCGCAGCGTATGAATGAACAAAGTAAAAAGACTCACCTTCAACGCCATCAAATAGTGTTGATGTTGATGCTGCTTCAACTGTGTTCCAACCCATGTGAGGCAAGATGGGCGCATCTAATTGCGAAACAATTCCATCCCAAACTCCGATTCCTGCATGTGGTGTGCCATCTGAATGCTCTGTGCCCTGGCTAAACATGATTTGCATCCCAATACAGATGCCCAATGTTGGACGCTCTTTCGCCAAACGCTCACGCACAATTGCTGCGCCATCAACAGCATTTAAACCCTTCATACACGCAGCAAATGCACCAACGCCTGGAACGACTAATCCTTCAGCTTGGAGTGCAACAGTGCGATCTGATGTAACAACTACATCTTTACCAGCTGTTGCAAATGCGCGTTCTGCAGATCTTAGATTTCCAGATCCGTAGTCAAGAATTGCTATCAAAGAGATCCTTTAGTTGATGGAATTCCGGCGACTCTGCCATCTAATGAGACTGCATCGCGCAGGGCGCGAGCAACAGCCTTGAACTGTGCTTCAAATACGTGGTGGGCATTGCGTCCTTCTAGAACACGAATGTGTAATGCGATGTGTGCTTCAGCAACAATAGATTCCCAGATGTGCTTACCTAGTGTTGTATCAAATGTTCCGATGAGTTCAACGATTTCTGGTTGGCGGTGCACTAAATATGGACGACCTGAAAGATCTACAGCTGCTTGAACCAAAACCTCATCCAACGGAACCATTGAATCGCCAAAGCGACGGATGCCTGCTTTATCTCCCAGCGCTTCACGAAGTGCCTGACCAAATGCAAGTGATGTGTCCTCAACGGTGTGGTGTGAGTCAACATCAACATCACCAGTTGTTTTAACGGTGAGATTAAAACCAGAGTGCTTGCCTAATTGAGACATCATGTGATCAAAGAAGGGCACACCTGTTGCAACGTCGATGATGCCTTGACCGTCGAGATTGAGTTCAACCAGTACGTGTGACTCCTTGGTCTTTCTTTCAACGCGCGCTGTTCTCATGGCTTTCTCCTTTAAATGAGCTCTTTGAGGGCTGATATAAATAATGTGTTCTCGGCTTCATTGCCAATGGTGACTCTTAAGTACCCTGATAATCCCACATCTCTAATCAGAACACCCTTTTCTAGCAACGCCGCCCACAGTTGTGGCGCTTCTTGCTTGAAACCTGAGAACAAAACGAAGTTGGCGCTGCTGGCAATGGTGGTCAGACCCATATCTTGAAGTGCCTTAACTACAGACTCTCTGGCAGCAATAAGCGTTGTAACTCCACCTAATAACTCTGCTCGATGATCAATGGCAACTTGGGCTGCAGCTTGTGTCAATGCACTGAGGTGATACGGCAAGCGCACAATCATCATTGCATCCTTAACTGCAACATCACTGACTAAGTAGCCAACTCGCGCACCAGCAAATGCAAAAGCTTTACTCATTGTGCGAATTACGATTACATGAGGGTTTTTGGCAATTAATGTAACAGCAGATTTTTCTTGCGAGAATTCTGCATAGGCCTCATCAACAACAAGTAATCCGCCCACAGACTTGCAAGCATCTGCCAACTTTTGAATCTCATCAATTGTTACCGCCCCACCTGTTGGATTATTGGGTGTAGTGATAAAAGTAAGAGTTGGCTTGTTCTTTTCAACTTGAGCAATTGCATCCGTTGTGTTCAAGGAGAAATCAGCATTGCGCTTACCATCAATCCACTGCGCTCCTGTCACCTTAGCGATCAATGGGTGCATTGAATAAGAAGGTGTAAAACCTAGGACTGGACCTTGCGCAAATGCTAAGAAAATCGATTGAATGATTTCATTACTGCCATTTGCTGCCCAAATGTTGTCGGCAGAGAACTTAGTACCACTTAACTCGTTGATGTAGTCAGCAAGCTTGCTCCGCAATACTGTGGCATCGCGATCTGGATAGCGGTTTAAGTCGGCAGCAACCTTTGCAACTGCATCAGTAATTGCCTTTTGCAAAGCAGGTGAAGGCGAATATGGATTCTCATTTGTATTAAGTGATGCCTGGGCCGGAACTTGCGGTGCACCATATGGTGACATCGGGCGAAGAGATTCGCGCAGCGGAAGCCAGCTTGGCCAACTCATGACAAGTTCTCCAAGCGCGCAGTCATCGCTTCACCGTGTGCTGGTAAATCTTCAGCATTAGCAAGAGTCACAACGGTATCGACAATGTCGGTAAATGCTTTTTGCCCATACTCAATGAAGTGCAACCCGCGCAAGAAAGTTTGCACAGATAAGCCACTTGAATGACAAGCACATCCACCAGTAGGTAATACGTGGTTTGATCCAGCTGAATAATCACCCAGTGATACTGGTGAGAACCGTCCGATAAACACAGCCCCGGCGTTACGAATCTTTGCAGCATCACTGCGTGAATTTAGGGTTTGAATTTCAAGGTGCTCTGCAGCATATGCGTTAACAACATCTAATCCTTGTTCAATGGAATCAACTAACGCAATCGCAGATTGAACGCCTGACAATGCCGTCTTGATTCGATCGGAGTGCTTTGTTGCGTTAACGCGAACCTTTAGCTCTGCCTCAACTGCTGCAGCTAATTCTGGAGAATCTGTTACAAGCACGGCCGCGGCAATCACATCGTGTTCTGCTTGGCTAATTAAATCCGCAGCAACATCTGCTGCAACCGCAGATGAATCAGCCAGGATTGCAATTTCAGTTGGACCGGCTTCTGAATCAATTCCAATTACCCCGCGCAAAGCTCGTTTAGCAGCTGCAACATAAATATTGCCAGGTCCTGTTACTAAGTCAGCCTTCTCGCAGACACCTTCCATGCCATAAGCAAAAAGCGCAATCGCTTGTGCTCCCCCGACTGCATACACCTCGGTAATTCCGAGCAGCGCGCAGGTTGCAAGAATTGTTGGGTGCGGCAATCCGCCAAACTCTTTTTGTGGAGGTGAGGCAACCGCAATTGATTGAACTTTGGCAATTTGTGCAGGAATAACATTCATCATCACACTGCTTGGATAGACCGCGCGACCTCCAGGAACATAAAGCCCAACACGATCAACCGGAACCCACTTTTCAGTAACAGTTCCGCCATCTACAACTGTCGTTGTTTTCTCTGATCGAACTTGATCGTTGTGAACTTTTTTCACACGTGTTATAGAAAGCTCTAATGCACTTCTAATTGCCGGATCTAACTCAGACAACGCCTTAACAAGTGCCTGTTGTGGCACTCGGATGTTCACTGGTGTGACTCCATCAAACTCTTGGGCCAGGGCAATTAGGTCTGCCTCTGTTCCATTTTTTACTCGATCAACAATTGGCTGAATTAACCCCATCGCTTCTGCCACATTGAGCGTGGCACGAGGAAGCTCGAGGTTGTATTGGGCTTTAGATAGGGCTCGCCCGCGCAGGTCAACGGTACGAATCATTGGGCAATTGTAACGGCTGAGCCCCCAACCTTGTTGCCCAAATTAAACGAGGCAGTTGGGTCCCAGGATTGATTTGAGATCTGCGCTCAAACTTGGTGATGAAGTGATTAACGCATCAACCTTCATCATGGTGCTGCTTCCATTGTCATTTAATTGCAAATGCACTTCTCGCTTACCTGGATGTGAACGCAAGATTTCCTTGATTCGCTCAACTACTGGTGGCGTGCACTGCTGAATTGGCAGTGAAATAACTAGAGGACCTGTCGGAGTTGCATTGATATCTGGCATCGACATTTCAAGGGCTGTAAAGCGCAATTTGTCTTCTCTGCGATCAACTCGTCCTCGGATTGTGACGATGCGGTCTTCTGTCAACGACATCGAATATTGGTTATAAGTATTGGCAAAGAACAAAACTTCAAGTGATCCCTCAAGATCTTCTACGGTGACTACTGCCCAAGAAGCACCCTGGCGAGATACTTTGCGCGTAACGCTGGTGATCAATCCACCAATCGTGACAATCGATTCATGCTGAGCGCCATCATCAACAATTTCGCTAATTGACATATCTGTATTGGCACGCAAAACATGTTCAACACCAAGAAGTGGATGGTCTGAAACGTAGAGTCCTAACATTTCGCGCTCATATGAAAGGAGCATCGACTTATCCCACTCACCTGTCGGAACTTCGATGTCTAATCCAGAAACTGCTGTGACCGCTTCTCCCCCAAATAAATCAAACTGACCAATTGCTTCAGCTCGTTTTGATTCGATCACAGAATCAATGGCCTCTAAGTGGATAGCAATCAATCCCTTACGAGAAGAGCCCAGTGACCCAAATGCACCGGCTTTGATCAACGATTCAATTGTTTTCTTATTACACACTTGAGCATCAACCTTTGCCAGGAAATCTCCAAAGGATGTGAAGCGACCCTTGTTAGTGCGCGCATTCTTGATAGAAGCAACAACACCTTCTCCAACATTTCTAATCGCTGCTAATCCAAAACGAATGTCAACACCACGTGGTGTGTACTCGGCATCAGATTCATTGACATCAGGAGATAAAACCTTGATTCCCATACGACGACACTCTGAAAGATAAAGGGCGGACTTGTCCTTGTCATCACGCACTGAAGTAAGAAGTGCAGCCATGTATTCAGTTGGATAGTTCGCCTTTAGGTAGGCCGTCCAGTATGAAACAACTCCATATCCAGCAGAGTGTGCGCGGTTAAAGGCGTAATCAGAAAAGGGAATCAAAACTTCCCATAAGCGCTTAATAGCAGCTGTTGAGAATCCGTTCTCCTTCATGCCTGCTTCAAAGGGAACGTACTCTTTATCCAAAATATCTTTGTTCTTCTTACCCATTGCTTTACGTAAAAGATCTGCGCGCCCTAGTGAGAAGCCAGCAACCTTTTGTGCAATAGCCATTACCTGCTCTTGATACACAATAAGGCCGTATGTATCACCGAGGATTTCCTGAAGTGGTTCAGTTAATTCAGGGTGGATTGATTCCACAGGCTTACGCTTATTCTTACGATCGGCGTAGTTGTTATGCGCGTTCTCTCCCATTGGTCCCGGGCGATACAAAGCAATAACAGCAGAAATATCTTCAAATGAATCCGGTGACATGCTCTTGAGCAATGCGCGCATTGGTCCACCGTCGAGCTGGAACACGCCCAACGTATCTCCGCGACCCAATAACTCATATGTCTTTGGATCATCCAGTGTCAAAGTTTCTAGAACAACATCAATTCCTTGGTTTGCTTTGATATTAAGCAAGCAATCATCTAACACCGAAAGATTTCGAAGTCCCAAGAAGTCCATCTTGAGCAATCCAGTTGCTTCACATGCGCCCATATCAAACTGAGTAATAATCGCGCCATCTGCTTCACGGCGATGAATAGGAATCACATCTAGCAAAGGTTCGCGAGACAAGATAACACCAGCTGCGTGAACACCCCATTGGCGCTTCAATCCTTCTAGGCCGCGCGCCGTATCAACAACTCGCTTTGAATCAGGATCAGAGTTATAGAGAGCACGGAATTCGCCGGCTTCACCGTAGCGATCATCCTTTGAATCAAAAACTCCACTTAAGGAAATATCTTTACCCATCACACTGGGAGGCAAAGCCTTTGTTAATTTTTCACCAATTACATAGGGATAGCCAAGTACTCGTGTTGAGTCTTTGATCGCTTGCTTAGATTTAATGGTTCCATAGGTGATGATCTGAGCTACGCGGTCTTCACCATACTTATTGGTTGCATATCGAATCATTTCGCTGCGGCGACGCTCATCAAAGTCCAAGTCAATATCAGGCATTGAAATACGCTCTGGATTAAGGAATCGCTCAAACAAAAGGCCATGTTCTAGTGGATCAAGTCCTGTGATTCCTAGTGAATAGGCAACGAGTGAACCTGCTGCAGATCCACGGCCCGGACCAACACGAATACCAACCTCTTTTGCGTGAGCAACAAGGTCTGCAACTACAAGGAAGTAACCGGGAAAGCCCATCTTTTCCATGACGCCAAGTTCATATTTCAAACGAGCTTCATGCTCAGCGGTTAAGCGATCTCCCATACGAGCTTTCAGGCCACGTTCTGCCTCTTTTTTCAGCCAAGAATCTTCACTCTCTCCTGCTGGCACCTCGAACTGTGGAAGTAAGTTCTCACCTTCACGAAGTGTGATGTTGCAACGCTCAGCAATAAGTAATGTGTTGTCGCAACTTTCAGGAATCTCTTTAAAGAGCTCTCGCATTTGTGCAGCGGTCTTGACATAGAAAGTGTCGTTATCAAACTTAAAGCGCTTCGGATCTGCAAGTGTTGAACCAGACTGCACGCATAGCAACGCTTCATGTGCACCAGCATCTGACTGCTTTGTGTAGTGAAGATCGTTGGTAGCAAGGAGAGGTAATCCCAATTCTTTGCCAAGCTTTAGTAGATCTTGCTTAACGCGGGCTTCAATTTCAATCCCATGGTCCATTACTTCTAGGTAGAAATTCTCGGCACCGAAAATATCTCGATAGTCACTAGCTGCCTTGATTGCTTCTTTGTATGCACCCATACGTAAACGAGTTTGAATCTCACCGCCCGGACAGCCAGTTGTTGCAATTAATCCCTTTGAATAAGTTGCTAGCAGCTCTCGGTCCATGCGCGGCTTGTAGTAATAACCTTCAAGTGATGCCAGTGAAGACAATCTAAATAAATTAGCAAGGCCTTGATTGTTCTCAGCCAAAATTGTCATGTGCGTATATGCACCGCCACCTGACACATCATCTTCTCCACCAGCAGCCCACTGCACTCGCTTTTTATCAAACCGTGATTCCGGAGCAACATAGGCTTCAATTCCGATGATTGGCTTTACATCAGCACTCTTGGCCGCTTTATAAAAATCAAATGCTCCAAAAACATTGCCATGATCTGTCATTGCAATTGCAGGCATGCCTTGAGCTTTAACCTCAGACATTAAATCGCCAACGCGAGCCGCTCCATCGAGCATGGAATACTCGGTATGGACGTGCAGATGTACGAAATTATCCTTGGACATGATTGGCGAGATTAGTGCTTATGGAAGAACGGCGTCGGAAAGCAACGCCAGCGAGCGTGTGAGATCGGCTGGGTATGGCGCCTCAAAGTGAAGAGCCTTGCCTGTTACTGGGTGGGCAAAGTTGAGTTCGGCAGCATGAAGCCAAGGTCTAGACATTCCTAAACTCTTACCTAGTACCGGATCTGCCCCGTATGTCGTATCCCCCACCAAAGGATGGTGAAGAGCAGAAAAGTGAACACGGATCTGATGAGTGCGACCTGTTTCTAATTCAATTTTCACCATTGAAACACCACGATAAAACTCGATAACTTCGTAATGAGTTATTGATTCTTTACCTGTAGCCATCACTGCAAAACGATGATCCTCTTTAGGGTGACGATCAATTGGTGCATCGATTGTTCCAGTTGTCGGATCCATGTGGCCTTGAACCATTGCGTGGTAAATCTTATCGACTGTGCGATTTCGAAATGCATCCTTTAAAGCATGAAAAGCTGCATCACTTTTTGCAACGATCATTAACCCGCTTGTACCAACATCAAGGCGATGAACAATTCCTTGACGTTCTGCTGGACCAGAAGTAGAAATTGTGTAACCAGCTGCCATCAACGCACCAACAACTGTTGGACCTGTCCATCCTGGACTTGGGTGGGCTGCACATCCAACCGGCTTATCAATCACAACGATGTCGCTATCGTCATAAATAATGCTTAAGCCATCGATTGGAGTTAAGGGAATTGGATCAGAGTTAATTGGTTCAGGCATCAATACTTCAATGACTTGTCCTGCACTAACGCGATCTGACTTAGGCATCGCCTTGCCACCAGAAGTGATGTCTCCATCTTCTAACAATTTAACAACAGCTGTGCGAGAGAGTCCCAAAACACGAGTCAATGCGCTATCAATACGTTCGCCGGCAACGCCTTCAGGGACAGTTAATGTGCGGGCGATGCGATTGCTCATACCTATGAGCCTACCTTTGTTATGGGTGGGATATTTCGGGTCGTGAGCACCATAGAAAGCAGCGCAGCAATGACAATTGCTGAGTCTGCAATGTTAAAGATTGGCCAATATGGCAACTGCATCCAATCGATGACATGTCCTCGTAAAACACCTGGTTCACGGAAGATTCGATCTACTAAATTGCCAAGAATCCCGCCCATTACAAGGCCCAAAACAACTGCCCATCCCTTAGAGGTAATTCGAGGTGAGAAGTAGAAAATTCCTCCCAAGACAATTAAGCCAAAGATTGTTAAAAAGATAGTTGCACCTTCTGCAAAGGAGAATGCAGCACCAGAATTTCGAACTAAAGTCAGTTGAAAAAAGGATCCTAAAACTTTGATATCTGGTTTATTGGAAAGTGCGCTGACAGCCCAGATCTTTGTTGCTAAGTCGAGGATCCAAACGAACCAGGCAACACCAAAGAGTGTTCGCCACATGCGCACAGTTAGCGCCGTTCTTCCTTCTGCTTGCACAGCATGCAGAGAGTTGCGCGAGGAAATACCTGAAGGCGTGCTTTGCCAATTGGCGCTCCGCACTCTTCACAATTTCCATACGTCTTGTTATCAATACGCTCAAGTGCGCGCTCTGTTTGTAAAACCATGTCACGTGCATTAATCACTAGCGACATCTCATGTTCGCGCTCAAAAGTCTTCGTTCCTGCATCTGCTTGATCATCTCCAGCACCTTCGCCAGATTCTTGAATCAATTCATCCATTTCGCGTTCAACAATTGCAAGCTCTCTACGCAAGCGTTCTAGATCCTTTGAAATCTCAGCTTTAATCGCTTTTATTTCAGTCGCGGTCCATGGTGATTCTGTTTCGCTGACAACTACTGGAGTTGGTGCAACCTTGATTGGTTTAAGAGGTGCAATCTTCTTGCCACTTTTTGCAGGACGTGGTGGAGGCGGCATAACCAAACGACGCTCTTCAATAACGGGCGCGACTACTGGTGCTGTAACTGTTGAAACAGAGACTGTTTGAGACTTTTCATCAACGGTAAGAGTGGTCTTTGATGGAAATGGCTTTCCTGTAGCTTTCTTAACAGGAATGCTCTTAACTGCTGACTTCTTAGCAGGAGCGGCCTTTTTCGCAGGTGCCTTCTTGGCAGTAGCTTTCTTCGCGACCTTCTTAACTGCTGCCTTCTTCGCAGGAGCCTTTTTTGCCGCCTTCTTTACTGGAGCCTTTTTTGCAGCCTTCTTGGCAACCGCTTTTTTAACAGGCTTCTTAGGCATGTCGCGAACCTTATGCCCAAGGAGGCGCCGTTACCAATTACGCCACGGGCAATTTTTGATACCTCTATCAACTACACTTAACTCCTCGCGTAAATGGCGTTGACGGGGCTATCACCTCACGAGCCAGCAGGAAGAAATGGGCTAGCGCTCATCTAGAACCAGCACGCAAGATAAGAAGTGGCACATCACGGTGTGCAAGGCGGGTGGTACCGCGAAAGCTGCAGATGCAGCGATCGTCCCTCCAGAGATTGTTTTCTGGAGGATTTTTTTATGTCATTTCGCGCCATCCCAGCAGCAGTTGATCTGCCTGCCGTCGAACACTCAATTCTAAAGTTCTGGCGCGATAACTCAATCTTTGAAAAAACAGTTGCAGCCCGAGAAGGCGCACCAACCTGGACATTTTATGAAGGTCCACCAACTGCAAATGGAATGCCAGGAACTCACCACATCGAAGCACGTGTGTTTAAAGATTTGTTCCCACGTTTTCACACAATGAAGGGCAAGCAGGTAACACGTAAGGCTGGATGGGATTGCCATGGCTTGCCTGTTGAAATTGCAGTAGAAAAAGAGTTGGGATTTTCTGGCAAGGGCGACATTGAAAAATATGGAATTGCTCCTTTTAATGACAAGTGCCGTGAATCAGTTCAGCGCCACGTAAGTGCCTTTACAGATATGACAGATCGCATGGGCTTCTGGGTTGATTTTGATGAGGCCTACTGGACGATGTCACCTGAATATGTTGAATCAGTGTGGTGGTCACTAAAAGAGATTTGGAAGAAAGGTCTACTTGTTCAAGACCATCGCGTTGCACCGTACTGTCCACGTTGCGGAACGGGATTATCAGATCACGAATTAGCACAAGGCTATGAAACAGTTACAGATCCTTCTGTCTTTGTTCGCTTTCCAATTACCTCAGGTGATCTGGCAGCCCATAAGGGTTCTCTTTTGGTGTGGACCACAACCCCGTGGACGCTAGTTTCAAACACCGCCATTGCTGTTCACCCAGATGTTGAATACGTTGCTATTGAAGTTACTGAAGAAGAAACAACAGAAGTATTAGTTGTTGCCAAGAACTTGATGGACGCCGTTAAGGGCGAGAAGAAGATCCTCAAGACCATGCTGGGTAAAGAACTTGAGCACGTTACATACAAGCGTCCATTTGATTACATCGAGATCCCTGATGCCCACTTTGTTGTGCTTGCAACATATGTAACAACTGAAGACGGAACTGGTTTAGTCCACCAAGCACCTGCCTTTGGAGCAGATGACTTAGCGGTGTGCCGCAGCTATGGATTGCCTGTAGTAAACCCCATTGCACCTGACGGCCATTTCCTGTCAGATGTTCCGGTCGTTGCAGGATTATTCTTTAAAGATGCCGATAAGCCATTAGTCAAAGAGCTAAAAGCAAGTGGCGCTCTTTATAAGCATCAGCAGTATGAGCACACCTATCCGCATTGCTGGCGCTGTCACACAGCGTTGATGTATTACGCACAACCATCGTGGTACATCCGCACCACTTCAATCAAGGATGCACTCCTTCGTGAAAACGCGAAAACAGATTGGCATCCAGAAACAATCAAAGAAGGTCGCTATGGCGATTGGCTCAACAACAACATTGACTGGGCACTCTCACGTAATCGTTTTTGGGGAACACCACTACCAATTTGGCGCTGTGAAAATAAGCATGAGATCTGTGTTGATTCCCTAAATGAACTTGGTGAATTGGCCGGACAAGAACTCTCAAACCTTGATCCGCACCGTCCCTTTGTCGATGACATTACCTTTGCATGCGCCGAGTGCTCAGAAACAATGACGCGTGTGCCTGAAGTAATCGACTGTTGGTATGACTCCGGCGCGATGCCATTTGCCCAATGGGGATACCCACACAAAGAGGGTTCTGTAGAAAAATTTAAAGCTTCATACCCTGCTGACTTTATTTGTGAGGCAATCGATCAAACTCGCGGTTGGTTCTACACACTGATGACAATCGGAACATTGGTCTTTGATCAATCCTCTTACAAGACAGTTCTCTGCCTTGGCCACATCCTTGATAAAGATGGTCGCAAGATGAGTAAGCACCTAGGCAATGTTCTAGAGCCAATGGCACTTATGGATCAACACGGGGCAGATGCTGTTCGTTGGTACATGTTGGCCGCAGGATCTCCATGGGCTGCGCGCCGCGTAGGACATGAAAGCCTGAATGAAGTTGTTCGCAAGACCTTGTTGACCTACTGGAACACCGTTTCCTTCCACGCACTCTATGCAAATGCTTCTAACTTTGAAATCTCACAAACACCAGCACTTGCAGAGCGTCCTTTAATGGATCGTTGGATCATTTCAGAACTCAACATCTTGATTCAAGAAGTTGATGCAGCCCTAGAAGATTTTGATTCACAGATTGCTGGCCGAGCACTTGCTCGCTTCATCGATGATTTATCGAACTGGTATGTGCGCCGCTCTCGTAGACGTTTCTGGGATGGTGACACTGCAGCCCTTGGAACCTTGCATGAATGTTTAGTAACTCTCACAAAACTGCTCGCTCCCCTAGTTCCATTTATTACTGAGCAGGTGTGGCAAGAGCTTGTACGTCCAACAGATTCAACAGCTGTTGACTCTGTGCACTTAACTAATTGGCCAGTTGCACAATCCGCTGCAATTGATGCAGAGCTTGGAGCACAGGTTGCGCTAACCCGACGCATTGTGGAACTTGGCCGTGCAACCCGAGCAGAATCTGGAATCAAGATTCGCCAACCTTTGGGCCGAGCACTTATTGCAGCAAGTGGATGGTCAACCCTTCCTGAACAAATGCGTGAGCAAATTGCTGATGAACTTAACGTTCAAACACTTGAAGATATTGCATCGGCTGATGGTGACCTAGTTGATATCAGCGTGAAAGCTAACTTCAAATCACTCGGTGCCAAATTTGGCGGAGCGGTGCAAGAGATCTCAAAGGCAATTGCAGCAACCGATGCAACTGCGTTGGTAAAGACCTTGCGTTCTAAGGGTTCAACTTCGGTTGGCACCTGGGAAATTGCACTAGATGACCTAGTAATTACTGAAGTACCAAAGAGCGGATGGAGCGTTTCTTCTCATGATGGCGAAAGCGTTGCACTGGACCTAGAACTCACCCCGGCATTGATTGCAGCTGGCAGCGTGCGAGAGGTAATCAGGTTTATTCAAGAGCGTCGAAAGAGTGATGGCTTTGATATCTCTGATCGAATCAATCTAACCTGGAATGCAACCGAAGAAATTGCAGCAGCCATTGAATCTGACAAGCAGCATATTGCAGATGAGGTTTTGGCTTTATCAATGGTTCGGGATAGCTCTTTAGTTGTAACGGATGCAGAAGTTGGTGTTGAGGTCGTACTAGTTAAAAACTAAAGACCGCTGACAAGACCCATTAGTAATTGTGTTCCGAAAAAGAGCACAATGAAACTCATGTCTAGGCTGACAGATCCAAGTCGAAGTGGTGGGACAAAGCGTCCAACAAACTTCATTGGCTTATCTGTCACTGTGTAGATGGCTTCAACTAAATACAGGATTGGACCTTTTGGGCGCCAGGTGCGAGAAAACATTTGAACATAATCAAAGATCAATCGACCGAGCAGTGCAAAGAGAAATACCTGCAGGATTGTTGCAAGCAATGAGCCAACGCTCAACATAGGTCAGCTCTGGTTAAAAAAGCTTGCTTGTGCAGCAGCTGATTTGTCTTCGACGCTGACGTTGACATTTGCAGGTGAAATCAAAAATACCTTCTTAGTCACGCGCTCGATAGTTCCGTGCAAACCAAATGCAAGACCACTTGCAAAATCAACTAGACGCTTGTGCTCTGACTCATCCATATCGGTCAGATTAATGATCACAGGGTTTCCTTGACGGAAGTGCTCACCAATTGTACGAGCTTCGTTATAGAAACGAGGGTGCAAAGTGATGATGCGATCTAGAGATGGAAGATCAAGCTGTGGTGCTACTTCAACAGCTGATGAGTGACGAACTGCCGATACTGAACGAGGCTCGCGAGTCTTGATGCGAACATCACCGGTTGTTCCAACAGCTGGAGTAGAAGTTGCTTGAGGAGTATCAAACTCGGGATCATCCATCAAGCCAAGATAGTTTCCGATACGACGCATTGGATTAGACATAGGTAAAGGTTATAGGTGGGGTGAGCGAGAACCGAGGATTGATGAACCTACGCGCACATGTGTCGCACCATGGGAAATAGCAGCTTCATAGTCCCCACTCATGCCAGCAGATAATGATGTGGCCCCAGGAAACCTCTCCATAAACTCCTTATGAATCACTGCTAATTGAGCAAATGCTTCATTCGGATTCATCTCCACCGGGGGTACTGACATTAGGCCAGCCAGGATATGGGTTGGTGATTTATCAACTAAAGCGGCCAACGAATAAAGCTCTTCTAGCCCGGCTCCCCCACGATGATGGGCACCATCTAAGGAAACCTGCAGGAACATCTGCAAAGGATGCGGTGCAACCTTTTCAATAATTTCAAAATGTCGTGGGTCATCGAGAGAGTGAATAACTGAGGCCCAGGAAGTAATCGATTTCAACTTATTGCTTTGGATCTGTCCCTGAAAATGCCAAGTACCAGAAACAAGTGCTGCTTTTTCAGCACCTTCAGCATCTCGGTTTTCACCAAAGTCTCGAACTCCCAATTCATGCAAAATCTGGGCATCTGTGACTGGAAAAGTCTTGGTAACGGCGATCAAAGTCACTTCGTGATCTGCCACTTTTGCAATCTTTGAACGAACTAACTCCAGGTTTTGAGACAACTCTTCTTTGCGGTTCATAAGCTCACTACCCCCGCAAACCGTCCAGTTGGATTGTCCCTGCGGTGAGAATAATAGAGCGGATCTTCTTGTGTGCAGATCAAAGATGCTTCATAGGAAACACCCTCAGCAGTTAAATCTGCGATCAAGCCAGCCGGGAGATCTAGCCCCGGAGTTCCTTGATGTGTTGTTGAAAATGCCCGTGGATGATCTGCAATCACATCTTGTTGCATTTGAAATGGCACTTCATAGCACTTGCCACAAATAGATGGTCCAAGAATTGCATGAACTTCAATCGCCCCAAGGGTGCGCATGCGATGCAGCGCCTTGATGGCAACCTTATTGACCAAACCTGCACGTCCCACGTGCACAGCAGCTACCGCCTCTTGTGAAATAAGTAGCAATGGAATGCAATCTGCCACCATGACGGCTAGTGAAATACCTTTAGTTGTCGTAATTAAGCCATCACATGTTGGCTCTTGATCAAGTACATGATCAACTACAACAACATCGTTGCCATGTACTTGATTCATGAACTGCGTTTTGCCCAGCAGTGCACGATTTGCAGTTACTGCGGCAGGATCATCACCAACATGAAAGCCAAAGTTCAAGGATTCATACACGCCAAGGCTGGAGCCTTTGCGTCGATCAGTGAAAAAGTGGGGCAAAGCCTTACTTCATGAAGTCAGGGACGTCGATTTCATCCTCTGCAACGAGCTCCTCAAAGGTCACGCGACGCTTTGGAGTTTCATTGCCAAGATCTAAGGCAACAGAGATTGGATCATTTGATGCAATCGGGTCTGCTACCCCACCAAGTGTTGCTGCATTAATTGTTGGTGTTGAAACCCGCTTAGGTTCCCCGCCTTCAAATCCAGCTGCAACAACAGTAATTCGAACTTCATCGCCCAGTGCATCATCAATTGTTGTTCCGAAGATGAATTTGGCATTTGGGTGCACAGCAGATTGAACTAGCTCGCACGCCTCATTAACTTCGAACAAACCAAGATCTGATCCACCTGAAACAGAGAGAAGAACACCCATTGCGCCATCAATTGATGCTTCAAGAAGTGGACTCGAGATTGCAAGTTCTGCGGCACGTAGTGCTCGGTTCTCACCGCGAGCAGAACCAATTCCCATCAACGCAGAACCAGCACCTGACATCACAGCTTTAACATCTGCAAAGTCAAGGTTGATAAGTCCAGGTTGTGTAATGATTTCTGTAATTCCTTGCACGCCTGATAGCAAGACCTGATCTGCACTCTTAAACGCATCTGCCAGAGTAATTGTGCGATCTGAAATCGCAAGCAAACGATCATTAGGAATAACAATCAATGTATCTACTTCAGCGCGCAACGCCTCGATGCCAACATCTGCTTGAGCAGAACGCAGCTTTGCCTCAAATGAGAATGGACGAGTAACAACACCGATTGTTAACGCACCAATATCTTTTGCAATCTTTGCAACAACTGGAGCAGCACCTGTTCCAGTTCCGCCACCTTCACCTGCAGTTACAAACACCATGTCTGCACCGCGCAAGATTTCTTCAATGTCATCTGCGTGATCAAGTGCTGCTTCACGACCCTTATCTGGATCCATGCCTGCGCCAAGTCCGCGAGTTGTCTTGCGACCAATATCTAATTTCACATCTGCATCACTCATTAATAAATGTTGTGCATCTGTATTAATTGCAATGAACTCGACGCCTTTTAATCCGACATCGATCATTCGATTAATCGCGTTAACTCCACCGCCACCAATGCCAACAACCTTGATGACCGCTAAATAATTTTGTGGTGAAGCCACTGTGTTTCCTCCTTATGAACCATAAACCTCAACTTGAGACTTACTATTCAATGCTTTTCGATAAGGCGAACCTAAAGCGCATACGGGTGATTATCAAACACCGACATGAAGTGTTTACCGTGTCGTAACTTCAATAATTATTTAACGATTGGTGCATGTGGTGCCGAGACATCAATTCTTTTAACTGATGCATTTTCTGGCAATGCAATAAGTGCTTTATAAACCTTTAATTTCAATTCATTTTCGCTATCTGTGCCCCAACGGATCTCAAGATTCTTGCCACCATTATTAACAACTAGGACAAGAGCACCAGTGCTTCGAACCTTAACAACACTCAATGCTTCCTTGAGGTCTGCAGGAAGTGTCATGAAGAAGGTGACAGCTTTTGTGGCCGCCGTTAAATCTCCGGCTTGGATCTGGACCAATGGGGTTGATGGTGTTGCTCGCAGCACAAAGCTCTTTCCAGTCGAATCTATGACCTTGTTGTTATAGATCGCAACCGGTGTTCGCTCGGTTAATTCAATTGTTACTGTGCCATTAATCCAGTTTCTAGAAACCTTTGCACTGTCTACCCAATCAAGTGTTTCAAACTTTGCTGCAACTGCGCGAGGTTCAACGCGAGCAAGCTTCTGCCCTTTAACTATCCCAGAACTAATTTGCGTATTTGATCCTTTGATTTCTACCGAGCTGACAGTGAAAAGACTGGACCAACCAAGAACATAGGTTGCACCAACTAGCACCACAGCTGAAGCAAGAAGTACGAGACGGCGATTCATAGTTATGCAAAACGCCGATTGAGACCATCAACAATAATTGGTGCAAGAGAGCTGACATCACCTGCGCCTAGGGTCATGATCACATCGCCAGGCTGAGCCATCTCAATCACCGAATCTGTGACCTCAACAAAGTTAGGAATGTATTCACCCTTCTTCATGTGGCTGGTAATCAACTTTGATGTGACACCTTCTATTGGTTTTTCACTTGCTGCATAAACCTCTAGAACTATCGCCCGGTCGGCTAAATCAAGCACCGTTGCAAACTCAGCGGCAAAAGCTTTTGTTCTGGAGTATCTGTGCGGTTGGAAAATAACGATCAAGCGACCATCTGCTGCATATCGACGTGCAGCCTCTAGTGTCACCTGAATTTCTGTTGGGTGATGTCCGTAATCATCAATCACACGAACTCCATGAACAGTTCCTTTGAGTTCAAAGCGGCGTCCAGTCCCCCGGAAAGTAGCTAATCCGTTCAGTAATTCAGCAGCGCCAAAGCCAAGTTTTAAGCCTGTCGCTAACACGCCTGCTGCGTTTAATAAATTGTGATGGCCAGGTACTTGCAATTCAATGTGTCCAACACTCTTTCCATTCCACACAGCGCGCGCAGATGAACCCATGGTCATTAGTTCAATCTGATCAATATGAAGATCGGCACCTTCTGCTACTCCATATGAAATCAGCTGCACATTCTTTGCACTGCCAGCAAGGGCGACAGAGCCTGCATCATCTGCGCAATAAGTAAGGAATCCTTCAGGTTTAATCGTTGCTGCAAACTCTCTAAAGGCTTGTGCCACAGATTCTGGAGTTGGAAAAAAGTCCACATGATCATGCTCAACATTTGTAACGATCGCTGCAAAGGGGTGGTATTCAATAAAGGAACCATCTGACTCATCAGCCTCTGCCACAAAGATCTCACCAGTACCGCGATGGGCGTTAGAGCCAGAAGCTGTGATTGTTCCGCCGATTGCAAAGGATGGATCTGCCGCACATGCCTGCAGTGCAACTGCCAGCATTGAAGATGTTGTTGTTTTTCCATGTGTGCCTGCAACTGCAACACTTTTTGAATCAGACATAAGAACCGCCAACGCTGCAGCCCGGGTCAAAATAGGAATCTTTAACTCTGCAGCCCTTGCACGCTCAGGGTTACTAGCTGAAATAGCAGTTGAATAGACAACTAGATCTGCGCCATCAACATGTGAGGCATCATGTGAAGTTGCAACAGTTGCTCCGAGTGCAGACAAAGCGATGACAACAGATGAATCTTTTGCATCAGATCCACTCACTGTGATGCCGTGGGACAAAGCAATGCGTGCTAGTCCACTCATGCCTGCGCCACCAATACCAATGAAGTGAATGCGCTTGCCAACTAATGAAGTCAAAGTTTGAGTCATGGCTTCATCGCAAACTCAGTAAGTGCCACAATCTTTTCGGCAGCATGTAGATCTGCGCCATTTCCTGCCATAGGGGCTGCAGCTGACTTGGCAAGAAGGGCGGTGATGTGAGAGTTCAAGTAATCAGCAGTAAATTCTTTTTGGCTAACAACTTCTGCGCGATCATCTGCAACTAGGGATGCGGCATTAACAAACTGTTCGCCATTTCCTATTGGTAGAGGCACGAAAAGAGCGTAACGGCCAAGGGCCCTAAATTCGCTACATGTAACAGCGCCACTGCGCCCAATGATCACATCAGCAGCCAAATACGCATCTGCCATTGCGTCCACATAAGCAACGGGCTTATAGCCACCTTTAGCCTGTGGCAAAGTATTGAGTTTTCCAACTGAGTGCAAAATAGACAATCCTTTTTGATTAAACATTTCAACTGATGACTCAATGACCTTATTAATCGCTACCGACCCTTGCGATCCACCCATCACAAATACCAAAGGCGCATCTGCCGGAAAACCCAATCGCACCTTTGCCGCACGACGGGCAGCACTCCAATCAGGCTGTGAGTCATTAAATGCTTTTGCAACATCTGAGCGCAAAGGAAGTCCAGCTAATAGAGCGTGCTCAAACTTTCCGGAATCAACAGGATGTGCAACAGCTAGGTGCTTTGAAAATGCTGCGCCTAAGCGATTTGCCCAACCAGGCTTCGCATTTGCCTCATGGATAACAATCGGAACACCAGAGAATTGCGCGGCAATATAAGCCGGAGCACTCACATATCCCCCAAAGCCAATAACAACATCGGCCATTTTAATCACCTTCTTTGATTCCAGAACAGATGAGATTAAATCAAATGGAATGTTTAACCATGATGCAGAAGGTCTGCGTGAGATCCGGACTCGTGGAATCAGGTGAAGTTCAAAATTGGCTGCAGGCACCAAAGTAGTTTCAAGCCCGGATGATGTTCCTAGAAAAACTAGACGGTCGTCTGGATGAGAGAACTTCCATTGACGAGCAACAGCTAAGGCAGGTTCTACATGGCCAGCTGTGCCGCCGCCTGCAAGCACTACCGTAGCCATGGAATACCTGTCTCTTTTAATTCTTTATAGATTACTGGGTCTCTACGAGCAGCACCCAACACAAAGCCGATTCCCATATACGTGGCGATAAGAGCAGAACCACCATATGAAACAAATGGCAGCGTCACTCCTACAACCGGCAAGACACTGATAGCAGAGCCAATATTTAAAATTGTTTGAATTGCAATCCAGCAACCAAATCCAGAAGCAACGTAGCGAACCATTGGGTCATGTGCGCGAAGTGCTAACTTGAAAATTGAAAAGATTAAAACACTGAGCAATAACAATGTTGCAATCGTGCCAAATAATCCAAGCTCTTCACCGATAACAGCAAAGATAAAGTCTGTGTGTGCCTCAGCCAAGTTACCCCACTTTTGACGACTTGCACCTAGTCCCACCCCAAAAAAGCCACCACTAGCAAGGCCTAGCAAACTATGTGCCGGCTGCCATCCATAGAGTTTGTATTGATCCTCTGCAAAAGGATTCAAGAAAACCATAAAACGTTGCACTCGATAAGGCGACGCCAAAATTGCTGCTGTTAAACCAACTAGGCCAACACTGAGTGCAATTCCGAAGATGCCTAACCGCAACCCTGAAACCCACAGTAAGCCAGCCAAAATACAAGCAAAAATTGAGGCAGTTCCTAAGTCACTTCCTAGCATCACCAAAATAATGCAAAGTGCAAAAGCAGGGGCGATTTGCTTAAGAACTACGGTGTGATCAACACCAGAGCGCTCTTGTTTTGCCAGCATGAATCCCGCCCACAAAACCATAAGAAACTTAGCAACTTCACTGGGCTGAACATCTACAAATCCCAAACTAATCCAGTTGTGATTACCGTTAACGCTCTTTCCGATAAGTTGAACTAATACTAATAGGCCAATTGAAACAATAAATCCAAAGCGGGCTAATAGCTTCCACTGAGCAAGTGAAAAACGGGAGAAAACCCAGGCCATAGGTATCGATAAAACTAGGAAGATGAATTGACGCAAAACAATTGCATAGGAAGTGCCTTTTGCATCAAGTGCGTAAATTGAGGATGCTGAAAAAACCATAATCAAACCAAGAAGGCTTAAGCCCAAGGTGCTACCAAGGAGCATGTAGTAAAGATTGACCGGCTTTGTAAAAAAGGTTTCCCTCTGCTGGTTACTCATGAGCCACCACCTTGCGCACTGCAGCTGCAAAACGATCTCCACGATCTGCATAAGAAATGAATTGATCCATTGAGGCACAAGCCGGTGCCATTAAGACTGCATCTCCCGGTTCCACCAACTTAGAAGCTTCTGTAACGACAGCCTCCATCAAAGAGTTTGAATCCCCACCACGTGTGTAACTGGCAGGTGCATCAACCAAAATGCGAGGAATCTTCGGTGCGTGTTTTTGTAAAGCATCTGCAATCAATTGGCGATCTGCACCAATAAGAATTGCTGCCTTAATCCGGCCCTTACAACGCTCAACAAGGGAATTCATGTCCGCACCTTTTGCTAATCCCCCAGCAATCCACACAACAGATAAGTGAGACATTAAAGATGCTGATGCAGCATGCGGGTTCGTTGCCTTGGAATCATCAACCCAAGTAACTGAATCGCTCTCAAATACTGTCTCAATGCGATGTCTTCCCGGCTTGAACTCCTGCAAAGCCTTTTGGATGTTCTCATGTGAGACTCCCACTGTCCGGGCTAAGGCTGCTGCAGCAAGTGCGTTAGAAACATTGTGGGGCACAGTTGGCGTGATGTCTTTTAGCTCGCAAATCATTGCCGCTTCCATGGGATCTGTAACAAATGCTCTATCGACCAATAATTCTTCAACAACGCCTATTTCACCTGGTGCTGGGGTATCTAAAGAGAAGAAGACTTTCCGCCCAGTAAATCGATTGGCTCGTGTTACCACCTCTTGATCATCAGCATTTAGAACTGCTATTTCTGCTCGATCCAAAATAGAAAACTTGGCATCTGCATAGCCATCAAAGGTGCCATGCCAATCTAGGTGGTCATCTGCGATGTTTAGGATTGCTGCCGATACGAATTGTGCTTGCTTAGCCCAATGCAGTTGGAAACTTGAAAGCTCTAGAACTAGAAAGTCATAAGGATCTTTGCGATCAACGGCCTCAATCACGGTGTCACCAACATTGCCACATGCAACAGCTTTTAAGCCAGCAGTTTGCAGAATCTTTGCAGCCATCTCAACTGTCGTAGTTTTTCCATTTGTACCAGTTAGAGCGAGCCATTTTTGTCCTGGTGAAACTTCTGTGCGAATCTGCCAAGCAAGATCGATTTCATTTAAAATCTGCAATTTACTAGCTAAGACTTTTTTAACGAGCGGGTGATCTTGACGCCAACCAGGTGAGATCACAGCAGCATCAAAATTAGCTAAATCAACATTTTCTGGTTTTATCGCTTCACTTGCGTGGTCATCTGTAATTGTTGCTAGGCCACCACGGCTTTTCAATGCATTTGCAACTGCCGACCCAGTTACACCTGCTCCAAGGATAAGGAAGCGTTGGTCGGCAAATTGAATAGACATTTATTACTTAGCTACCCACTGCGCGTAAAACAGACCGAGGCCAGCGGCAACTGACAAGCCAGCGATAATCCAAAAACGAATAACAATTGTTATTTGCTCCCAGCCAACTAATTCAAAGTGATGGTGCAACGGTGCCATCTTGAAAACACGCTTTCCACCGCTCATTTTGAAGTAGAGAGTCTGTATGACAACAGACATCGTGATGATTACAAAGAGGCCACCAAGTGGAATAAGCAGTAGTTCTACTCGCAAAGTTGCGGCTAATCCTGCTATTGCCCCACCTAATGCCAAAGAACCGGTATCACCCATAAAGATCTTGGCTGGCGCTGTATTCCACCAAAGAAACCCTGTGCAACCGCCGGCAAAGGCGGCAGCTAACACAGCCAAGTCCAAAGGATCTCGAACCGCATAACATCCGGCAGCCGCATTAAGCGCACAGCTTTGTCCAAACTCCCACACACCAATTAATACAAATGCCAAGAAAGTCATAATGGATGCACCAGTTGCTAATCCATCTAGCCCGTCAGTTAAATTAACACCATTACTTGCAGACATCACCATGATGACAATCCATATGATCGCCAAACCTGAACCTAAGTAGATCGAAGTTTCGCGCACACCAGATAGGTATTGTGAAATTGGAGTCAAGGAATCAGAATCAACAAACTGCAATCCAAGGTAACCAAAGATCGCAGCAAAAATAGCTTGGCCAATTAACTTAAATCGTCCCGGTAATCCTCGTGAATTTTGACGAGAGACTTTAAGCCAGTCATCCAAAAAGCCAATGAAGCCGAGTGAAACTACTAAGCCGATGACTAGTAAAGCAGATACTGTTACGGCATTGCCTGTTACTAAGTGAGCAACAAGATATCCAAGAATTGCTGCAAGAATAAAAATGATTCCACCCATAGTTGGGGTGCCATGCTTTATGTGGTGGCTACTTGGACCATCATCACGAATTATCTGGCCATATCCCTTGCGTGCAAGAATACGAATCAAGACGCGGGTTCCAAAGAGTGAAAACAACAGAGCGAAAGCGCCCGCAATCAGGATCTGTCTCAACTTTCAACTCCGCTCTTGTTTAGCCACAAGCTTTCTAGCTTTTGTGCAAGTACTTCAAATCCTTCAGAACGTGATGCCTTAACTAGAACCACATCTCCAGCAGAGAAATAATCTGTCATGGAAAGGCATTCATCAATACTTGCGTAGTGATGGATCAGCATCTGACCTTTCTGGTTGCCATATTCAGGTGCTCCAATAGCGACCAAATGATCAATACCTATCTCTTGGGCTAGCGTGCCAATTGCCTCATGCTGAGCAGCACTTGACTCGCCGAGTTCATGCATTTTTCCCACAAAAGCCCATGATTCTCCCCCACGTTCTTGGGCAAAGAGCACCAAAGATCGCATAGCAGCTGCCATTGATTCAGGATTGGCGTTATAGGAATCATTAATGATCAAAAGACCGAACACATCATGGAGCTCCATACGCCACTTACTTGCATTTTCTGCTGTCGATAAAGAGCTTGCGATTAATTCAATAGGCAGTTCCAGCGCAGTTCCAACAGCCGCTACAGCCAAAGCATTTGAAATCTGGTGTTCTCCCACTAACCGCATGCCAACTGCGTCTCGTCCTGCAGGAGTAACTAATTCGAAATGAGGGCGACCTTCACGAATTTCAACATCTGCGGCGCGAATTTCTTGGGAGCTGCCGAATAAAATTGTGCGACCTGCATGAAGTGTTGACATTGCAGGTGTGTATTGGTCATAACTACCCAGGACTGCAATTCCATCTGGACCTAAAGACTGGATTAACTCTGATTTCGTCTCTGCAATAGCAGCAACTGAACCGAACTCTCCTAGGTGCGCCGTTCCAACAACTAGGACTACTCCAATATTTGGTTGAGCGATTTCACAGAGCCGAGCAATATCGCCCTTATGACGTGCTCCCATTTCAAGAATGCAAAACTTTGTGCGCTCATCACATTGCAGCAAGGTAATTGGCAAACCTAAGTCATTATTAAATGAGCCAGCCGGTGCCACGGTTGGGCCAGCAGCGCTGAGCATGTGAGCCAGCAAATCTTTTGTACTTGTCTTACCTTGTGATCCAGTGATGCCAACAACAATTAATCCTGTTAAACGCTTACGCACAAACGCAGCCAAAGCAGATAGCGCCTCCAAAACATCGTCAACAACAATGCAAGGACCATCGATTCGATGGGTTGTTAGCGAAAACATTGCACCTGCGCGATATGCATCAGCTGCAAAATCATGGCCATCAAATGTTTCGCCCTTGAGTGCCAAGAAGATACAACCTGGAGTTGCCAGACGTGAATCAAATACAGGTGCTTTTGATACTAATAAATCTTTATCACAATGCAACTCCCCGCCCACCAATAAAGCGATCTCGGCTGCGGTTAAAGTAATCATTTCTTGTCCTCGATTGCTCGAGCAAGCTCTACGCGATCATCAAAGGGATGATTAACTCCTGCGATTTCCTGACCTTTTTCATGACCTTTTCCAAGGATAAGAACGAGATCACCTTCTTGGGCTTCATCGACCGCTGTCTTAATCGCAGTTGATCGATCGACAATAACTGCACTTGGTTCCTGGATATCAAGACCCAAAGTCATTTGAATTAAAATCTCTTCTGGCTTTTCTGAACGAGGATTATCACTTGTAAAGATTGCAACATCTGCCCCATCTTGTAAGGCCTTACCCATTAACGCTCGCTTTGATGTATCACGATCGCCGCCACAGCCAAGGACTGCAATAACTCGTCCATCTGTAATTTCATGGGCGGTTTCTAGTACTCGAGCCACCGCATCAGGTGAGTGCGCGTAATCGACTAATGCCGTGAAGTTCTGGCCAAGTCGCACAGACTCAAGACGACCTACTGCACCTGTTAAGTGAGGCAGTATCACTGCAATATCTATGGGATCAATTCCGCTCTCATTGGCAATCGCAACTGCCATCAAGAGATTGTCAAAGTTATACCCACCATGTAGCTGGACTTTGCCTTCAATTAAAATTCCACCGCTGCCACGAATAGCAACATGAGCACCGGAATAATCGGGTGCGATTGATACATAATGCCAGGTAGCACTTTGGTCATGGCGAGAAACGCTCATCACCGGAAGCTCAGTTTCTGCAGCAAGGCGCACTCCGTGCGCATCATCGATGTTGATAACGGCTAAATCTGCAAACTCAAAGGTGAACAACTTTGCTTTTGCGGCAAAGTAATTATCCATCGTTTTATGGAAATCTAAGTGGTCTTGGGAAAGGTTAGTAAAGGCGACAACTGAAAAGTGACTACCTCTAATTCGTTCAAGTGCGATTGCATGACTTGAAACCTCCATTACGAGGTTGCGCATATGGCGCTCACGCATAACAGCTGAAAGGGCCTGTAAATCGCTGCTCTCAGGGGTTGTCCGCTTGCTTGCAAGTGTTTCGCTGCCAATGCGGGTTTCAACTGTGCCGATCAAGCCACTCTCTCGTCCTGCTGCAGACATGATCTGATGCAACAAAGTAGTAACTGTTGTTTTACCGTTTGTTCCCGTTACACCGACGCTATACAAATCTCGCATGGGTTCGCTATAGAACCAAGCGCTGATAACACCTGCTGCTCGACGAGGATGTGCGCTAACAATTACCGGAACGCCCTTAATCTTTGACGCACCCTCTGCATCAGTTAGAACTGCTACTGCGCCTCGTGCAATCGCATCCTTAGCAAAATCTGCACCATGTGCTTTTTCTCCAGGAAGTGCGATAAACAAATCGCCTTCTTGGACATCATTGCTAGAAAGAGTTAAACCAGTAATAGCAGTTGTCGCATCCCCTGTTAGGGTCGCATTAGCGATCGCAGCTACAGACTCAACGGTTCTTTTGAACTCTTCAATTGGTCTTGACACTTGCTGCCTTCTTATCTGCAATTAACTTTCTTTCAGCAAGAAGCTGTTTTTCAGTTAATGCAATTGGAGCTACTTTTGTGCCAGTTGGGGCAATTCCCTTTGATTGCAATACAAATGACATAACCTTTTTAAATACTGGACCACCAAGATAGCCGCCCCAGTGCATTCCCTTTGGATCTTGGATGGTTACTGAAATAACGTAGGCTGGATTATCAGCTGGTGCAAAGCCAATGAAAGATGCGGTGTAACCGCGGTAGCAACCACAGGTGTCATCGATACGTTGGGCAGTTCCTGTTTTGCCAGCTACTCGGTAGCCAGGAATTGCCGCAGAAGGTGCTGTTCCATTTGAAGAAACAACACTTTCCATCATCAAGCGCATTTTTGCTGCAGTATCAGCGCTAATCACACGAACACTCTCACGGGTTGCAGAAGGTGTGTAGTTACCACTTGCATCGCTACTACCTGCTATAACAGTTGGTGAGACGCGAACGCCATCATTGGCGATAGTTGCAAAGACGCTGGTTGCTTGCATCGCAGTCAGTGAGTAGCCCTGTCCGAAAGCGACAGTTGGCGCGGTTGTTCCCGACCAATCAGAGACTTTCCTAAGAATTCCTCGAGACTCACCAGGTAGGCCGGAACCAGTTTTTGTACCGATTCCAAATTTTGTTAAATAATCGTAGAGCTGGTCATTTGAAAGCATTTCACCGATTTTGATTGAGCCTGTGTTACTTGAAACTGCCAAAACTCCAGCTGTTGTTAAGCGTTGAGTTGGATGTGGCTCATGATCATGGAAAACTTTTGTAGATCGCTTTAATGCATAAGGAATAGTTAGAACTGTTTCTGGAGTAACTTTCTTTTCCTCTAGTGCTGCAGCAAGTGTCATTACCTTGCCGGTTGAACCAGGTTCGTAAACATCTTGAACTGACGGATTGCGCATTGCTACCAATGAAACCTTTGAAGTGTTGTTTGGATCAAAAGTAGGAGCCGTGGCATGAGCCAAAACTTGGCCAGTCTTTGGATCCATAACAATTACTGTGCCGCTCAGTGCGCGAGAAGATTTGACTACATCTGCAATTGCCTTAGATGCCACCCACTGAATATCGCGGTCAACTGTTAGGCGAATAGATGTTCCAGCTTGTGCCGGAATGATTTCAGATTGTGAGCCAGGAATCTCAGCCTTATAACCATTGGCATATGAGTACTTACCTTGCTTGCCAGAAATAGTTGAGTTCATGCTTGATTCAAGGCCAGTTGCACCGACTCCATCATGATTAACAAAGCCAATAAGTGATGCAATGAGTGAACCAGATGGATACTCGCGGATGTAACTGCGCTCTGGGAAGAAACCAATAATGCGCTCTGGGCTCATCCCAGGAAACTTAGAGTTGTACTGATCAATGGCACTTGAGAGCTTTAGCCAGGTGGCAGGCTTTGCATTCTGGGCAACCATGTTCCATTTACGCTTACCTGTCAGCGCTGTTTGTACATCAGAAACACTCATATTAAGAATTGGTGCAACAAAAGCGGCAACTTTGGCTGGATTTAGGATCTGGGTTTGATCCACAACAATGCTTGTTGCTGCCACGCTGCGTGCAAATGGCACACCATTTATATCGGTGATGTCACCACGTGGGGCTTGAAGTGTCTTGACCTTTTCCATCTCATTAACAGCACGTTCACGATAATTGTTTGCTTGTAGCGCCTGAACCTGGACTAAACGCAGCCCAAACAAAAACATAATCACAGCCATCATAAAAATAAGGGCTCTAATTCTGTTATGCGTTAAGGAAAAGTTACCCATTTTTTACCGGCGTCTCTGTAACAGGCTTATCGAGAGACAAGAAGGTTGGATTCTCTGAAGGTTTCATGCCAAGTTCGGTAGCAGCTCTTGCAAGTGCATCTGGGGAAGATAACTTGTCCATCTGACGCGCAATTGCTTCGCGTTCATCACTTACTAGCTTGGCCTCAAGTTTTAAGCTAGTAAGTTCAAATGCATCTTGTGCCAGCAAGGTATTGATCAGGAGAAGGAACATGAGACCAATAACGCCAACGACAGTTACAAATGTTGCGAAGAACTTTCGATCTGCTTGCTTTCCGCTTGATACATCTGGCACAAGCTTGAGAACAACTTGTGATGACTTTTCAGCGAAAATTTCTTTTGAGCGAGTAATCGCAGGAGCAAAGGCGGTCATTGCCATTACGCAGCCACCCTTTCAATCGCGCGAAGACGAACAGATTGAGCACGTGAGTTCTCAGCAAGTTCAGCATCTGTTGGTGTTTCACTGCCGCGGGTAATCATCGAAAATTTGGCCGCATACTCTGGAAGCTCGAAAGGAAGATTGCGAGGAGTACCAGAAGTTGTGGAGGCAACAAATAGCTGCTTCACAATGCGGTCTTCTAGGGACTGGAATGACATAACAACTAATCGAGCGCCAACATTTAGAAGTTCTAGCGCTGCAGGCAATGCGCGAGTTATCGTGCCCAATTCATCATTTGTTTCAATGCGAAGTGCCTGGAATGTGCGCTTTGCAGGATTGCCACCTGTGCGACGAGTTGCTGCTGGAATGGCCTCTTTGACCATCTCTGCCAACTGGATTGTTGAATTCATATGGGCAATTGCTCGTTGTTTCACAATTGATTCAACGATGCGCGTTGCAAACTTCTCTTCACCATATGTGCGAAGGATTCGAACCAATTGGCCTGGCTCGTAGGTATTAATGATCTCCCCCGCAGTTAGTGATTGCGTGCGATCCATGCGCATATCAAGAGGTGCATCTTGTGAATAAGAAAATCCGCGCTCTGATTGATCAAGTTGCATAGAAGAAACACCTAGGTCAAATAGAGCGCCATCAATGTGCTTGTATCCAAATTCTGCAACAACATGTGCGATGCCATCAAAAGTGGAATGAGCTGTCTTTAAGCGATCTCCAAATGGTGCAAGGCGGGTTGTTGCCTTTGCAATTGCATCAAGATCGCGATCAATGCCAATAACTGTCAGGTGTGGGAACTTTTGCAGCAAGGCTTCTGTGTGACCGCCAAGGCCCAAGGTTGCATCAACAACAACAGGATTAGTAGATGCTGCTATGGCAGGGGACAAAAGATCGACACAACGATCACGCATTACAGACACATGTTCTGTCGTACTTGTCATCTCTTCCCCCTTTCAGCTATTGATAGAACTAACTTTTTTAACTCTCACCTCTGGTCACTGCCGGCCGACGGATCTTGGTTTAGCAACGGCACCGGGGAAGGGGTGTCGCTACGTTCGAAGGGTCGGCAGTGGCCACAAATGAGAGTTAGAACAAACCTGGAAAGACCTCCTCTGAAACATCAGCAAAGCTCTTTTCACGATCAGTTAAATATTCATTCCATGCAGTTGCGTCCCAAATTTCAACGCGAGTATTTGCACCGATAACAACGCACTCTTTTTCTAATCCTGCATATGTGCGAAGTGATTGTGGAATTGTTACGCGACCTTGACGATCAGGAATTTCATCGTGTGCGCCAGCAAACATCACACGGCTGTAATCACGTGCTGATTTTGCAGTGACTGGCGCTTGTTTTAGCGTCTCTGTAATTACTGAAAATTCATTCGATGGAAAAACATAAAGACAACGTTCTTGTCCCTTAGTAATAACTAAACCTGCAGCTAACTCTTCGCGGAATTTTGCGGGAAGTATTAAGCGACCTTTGTCATCAAGACGTGGCTCGTGGGTGCCTAGAAACATTTTCAGCGCCCCCTTCCCCAGGTTCGCTGCGGACTTTCGTGCCCGCTTAATTCCCCACTTTACTCCACTTTTCCCCTTTTTCAACCACCTTTTCCCACTTTTAGCCCTTTTGAGCCCCACCTCTCCCCACTCCGAGAGCATGAAAAAAGCCCCTCACACGGAGGGGCTTGAGCGTGACTTACCTACGAATTAATCCTCTTGACCTCTGTTATCCCAGCGCTTTTCCATGCGATCACTCAATGATGAGCGTGAGCGTGGCTTCTTAGCTGCCTTTTTGGCGATGCCAGGGGTAAAGCTAGAAATCGCGCTGATTACTCCACTAAGTGCAATCAGAAATCCGAGGATTCCAACCGGGGTTACCTTTGAAACAAGGCCACCAAATAATGTGACAAGGCCCAATAGAACTAGCCCGGCACCGATCATGATGCGCTTGCGGTTAGGAGAAGCTGGACCAGCAGATAGCGCAGAAACTAGGCGTGGATCCTCAGTTAAGAGGGCAGCCTCCATCTCATCAAGTAAGCGCTTTTCGCGATCTGAAAGTTCCATAGGCGCACAATAGAACAGATTGTCTATACCCGCTACTTCTTTTAGCTATTCCTCAGAATCCTCTGCAGAAGGTTTGATCAAACGTGCAGGTCTTACAGAACCATCACCAAAACGCTCGCGGGCTTTGTCCATAGCCCCTTCTGCCTCGCGCCAGCCCTTTTCGCGCTCGCCGAGCAGCATTTGAACAGGTGCTCCCTCACTTAAATTCTCAAGGGAAACTCCGACTAATCGCAATCGAGCGCGTTCAATACGTAGCGCTTCGTATAAACCCTTCACAACCTCATACACATCGTGAGTGCTATCAATTGGTAACGGCAATGTCTTTGAACGATTAATCGTTGAAAAATCACCAAACCTCACCTTGATGCTAATTGTCTTTGCAAATAATCCTTTATCGCGAAGGCGTGATGTGGCGCGCTCGCACAATCGCAAATACTCCCGCAGGATCTCTTCCGGGTTATCTAAATCAGTTGGGAAAGTTTCTGCTGCGCTAATACTTTTTTCTGCATCTTGCGGAGCAACATCTCGGTAATCCCGTCCCCAGGCAAGTTCATGCAAGTTAGCACCCGCTGCCTCCCCGACTGCTCGAATTAAAGTAGTACGAGGCAATTTTGCAATATCTTCAATAGTGCGAAGTCCTAAGCGTTCCAGCACCTCTGCCGTCTTTGGTCCTACTCCCCACATTGCAGAAATAGGAAGCGGATGTAAGAACTCAAGAATTCGATCACTTGTTATTTCTAACATTCCATTTGGTTTGCAATTAGTGGAGGCAAGCTTTGCAATGAATTTAGAAGGTGCGATACCAACTGAGCAGGTAATGCCTTCTTGTGCTTCAACTCTTGCACGAATTGCTGTTGCTATTTCGCGTCCTGTGCCCAGCAACTTCTTGGCACCTGTGACATCTAGAAATGCTTCATCAACTGAGACTGGTTCAACATTGGGTGTGAAACTTTCAAAGATCTCCATGATGTGTCCAGAGACTTCTTGGTAGCGGGCCATATCAACCGGTAAAAAGATTGCATGAGGTGCTAACCGGCGTGCTTGTCCCACCGGCATTGCAGAGTGAATTCCAAATTTGCGTGCTTCATAGTTGGCAGCAGAGACCACTCCGCGGGTGCCCATACCGATAACAACAGCCTTGCCTTTTAACTCTGGGTTATCTTTTTCGGCCACTGAGGCAAAGAATGCATCCATATCGACATGCAGAATCGTTGCCTGTGTTGGCTTGTCATCTGTTGTCATATTGCGAGCGTACTTTGTTTAGCGCTCCAACTTTCGTAGGCAGCACGTAAATCCCATGCCCCAGTGGCTCTTATGGATATTCCCCTGGCCCCAGTTCTGCGGGTTATGCCCCGTACAAGCAACAATGATGTGGAGTACAAAACATTGGCGTATTCACCCTGAACATCGGTAAAGAATGTGGAATCACTTAGCCCATATCCATCATCTAGCGTTACAAAGATGACACGTTTACCAGAGCGCACCGGTGGCGTTTGCATCGCAACCTTGATACCAGCAACTAATACCGATGATTGAGATCGTTGCTTTAACAAATCACTAGATCTAACCGCTCCAATTGCATTAAGAAAGTCGCCATAAAACTCAATCATGTGACGGGACATATCAATACCTAGTCGATCAACTTCATACTTCACACTCTCTGCCGCACTCATTGCAGGCAGGCCGCTACTAATCAACGCTGGTGGATCAAAACCTAAGTTCATCTGGGCGCCAGATACGGCCGCACTTGGTGATTTTTGTAGATCAGAAAAATGCAGCAGAAGATCCCTACGATTAACATCGATATGCAATGAATCAAATGCACCGGTCAAGATCATGCTTTCTGTAACTGGGGTACTAGATCCTGATCTGCGCACAAAATCGTTTAGGTCAATGTAGGGACGGGCAGCAATAATTGATTGCACCTCCCCATCGCTAATTCCAGCAACAGTTGATAACGCAATACGAATTGCATTGCCATGATCTTCAACCCGATAGACAGAGTCAGATGCGTTGACATCTAAAGGTGCAATTGCAATTCCCATTTGTCTGACCTCATCCACAATTAAACGCTTGGGATACATCCCAGGATCATGGGTGAGGACGCCTGCAAGAAATGCTGCTGGGTAATGCGTTTTAAGCCAAGCCGATTGATATGTAGGTAGAGCAAAAGCTGCAGCATGTGCTTTGCAAAAACCAAAGGATGCAAAGGCGCGCAGCACATCCCAGATCTCATTGATGATCGGTAGTTCATACCCCTTGGCAGTTGCAGCCGGAAAGAACCAATCGCAAACCTCTTGTTGGCCAACTCGCTCGCCTAAGGATCTGCGCTTTTCATCAGCCGTTGCCAAGGAAACCCCAGTCATCGTTGCAATGATCTGAATAACTTGTTCATGGAAGACAACAACGCCTTCGGTGTGGGCCAAAATCTCATATAAATCAGGGTGAATTATCTGTGCCGAACTCCACCCATGACGGGCTTTAAGAAATGGCGTGATCATGTCGCTTTTAACTGGCCCTGGCCGAAACAGTGAAATATCAATAATCAAATCGGTAAAGTTTTTAGGAGCAAGCTTTCCTACTAGTTCGCGCTGTCCCGGGCTTTCCACCTGAAAGATGCCAAGGGTCTTGGTGGATTGAATTAACTCATAGGTAGCTGGGTCATCTAGTGGCACAGCATCAATATCAATCTTTTCTTCATGCACCCGTTCGATTTCTTTCATTGAGTAAGCAATTGCTGATTGCATGCGAACACCCAGCACATCTAGCTTTAACA
>Ga0209770_10000025_pt1 | contig 91481 bp, 118 predicted proteins | sample LauGreSu1BDMLBDD_2_FD_187572 | JGI IMG/M metagenome (GOLD analysis project Ga0209770, IMG submission 187572) | Freshwater lake microbial communities from Lake Michigan, USA - Su13.BD.MLB.DD (SPAdes) (version 2) | ecosystem: Environmental > Aquatic > Freshwater > Lake | place: Lake Michigan... | reverse complement strand
GTAGAAGCATTTACTGTTTCCTCATCTGTCATCTTGAGAATTGTTAGGGCATTTGTGATGTCCTCTTTCATCTCACGATACTGGTGCTGATGGATAACCTCAAAATCCTTTTCAGGTTCAGCAGGGAAGTTTCCTTCCTTTGTGATGATGTCAAAATCAACATTGAGAGTGTTGTTCCATTGACGATAGTTTGTGCGAAGGTTCTCAGCCTTTGAGAAGTTAGCAATAGCCCACTTAGCAATTTCCTTGCGCCACGCTTCTTGCGCTTTGCCGAACTTTGCTTCCTTTGCGGTCTGTGTGTTGTAATCGTTTTCTAGCGTTGCTAGACGAGCCTCTAGTGCCTTGATTACTTTGCTTGTTGCTACCTTTACTGTGATTTGTCTGCTCATTTATTTATTACCTTTCGTTGGTTGGTTGTTGGTATGAGTATTATAGCAGGGGGGTCTGACAACCCCCCTGCCGTTTTATTACGCTAGGCTATCGGCAAGAACTGTTGTCCAGCGTTCTCCGTTGTCTGTTTCCAGACGAACTCGCACCGAGCCAGATGCGTTAGGAATAATCTCTTTGATTACTCCTGTTTCTTTTGACTTTAGAGTGGTGAATAAATCACCGACCTGATAGGTTTTGTTTCCTAGTGTCATTTTGCTTCCTTTCTGTTTAGTGTCTGATTATAGCAGAGGCTACTGACATTTAGTAGCCCCTGCCCGTGTGATAAAAATCACAATTCTTCAGGTAGCCACGCTTCCAAGTGGTGTTGTTCAATAATGGCAGATGCGGGTGCGAATTTATCTCCACGATAATACACGCCTTCAGGCATTTCGATCAACTTGTTATAGTCCTCGTCATAGTAGGCGTCAATTGCTTCGATGCAAGGTTCTACCATAGATAGTGGAACGGGCGGGTAATGATTACCCTGTAAGTGATAACCTATTGCTACTTCTAAATCTAATTCATTAGCAAGGTCAAGCGCAGTATTGTATCCCATTGTTAGTTACCTTCCTTGATAGTCATTTCAGCCCAAGTATTAAACTCATTAGCAGTTTGTAACACATTAGACTCGTGTAATGCGTGTAGTGTTGCTTCCTTACACATTTGTTCAATTGCAGTTTTATCAAGAGCAATTAGCGCAGGCAATAAACTTGCAGGAATTTTATCCAAGTCAATAATTGCCTCGAATACAACTGTGTGTGGAACTTTCATTAGATTAGACATAACTTACCTTTCGTTGTTGGAATAATGGTATTTTACACTAAGCCACCGACATTTGCTAATCCACCCTCGGCGTGTCGCAGCTTTTGTGATAATACTCACATTTTTGAGGGGTTGTGGATAACTGTCGTAAGCCTGTGGATAACCCCGCAATGTTGCGGGCTAACTTGATCTTGTCAAGTCAACACGCCGCTATTTGTTAGCTCTAAATATCATCCACATTCCTAACGGTATAGGTACAGTGATTACACTAATTAAAATAATAGCAATTATAGCTCCAAGAATATCTACAATCATTTTTTACTCGCAGAAAATCTAATATCTGCTTTACCATAAACACATAGGCCACATGACACACATGCGGACCCTGCATTGCTAATAAGCGGAATGCTTTTCATATTCTCTGGACACTTAGCGCCAGGCTTGCCAGTTAATTCTTTCATTGTGTTTTCGGTTACGGCAAATGTCTTCCCTAGATAAGCAAGGCGGATACCAGAATTCTTTTTTAACTCGTGGCCCGTTTCTTTATTCTCATCATCGGTAGAATAATAAAGAGATAGATTAGATACATCCTTAAGAATAAGCGCTGCAGACTTTACACGTGTATAAACCCAGAATTGAACATCGGTGTGCTCATTGATCACATTCTTCCAGGCATAAGTATAGAAATCATTAAAGAAATCTCCGTCCCAGTGGATACGGAATAACATAGGGGCGTCTTTCTTTACACAATCGGCTTTAAAGTCAATAATCATTTCATTAAGCAATTGATACATGGTCTCCATGTCTGCATTGCGTAACAATTCCCAATTGTGAAGAAGATTAGTTTTTACTCCCTTGAAGAGTTTTTCCAATTTGCCTGCATAGCAAACAGTCTCGCAGATAGACGTAGCGCCAGGACATGAGAAATCTTTTCCTGCGGGTAATCCGAACGTGTTAGCAATTGCGGCTTGCTTTCCATTTTTTGTGACAAGGTTAGCCACCTTTCTATCATTAGAACGCTTTAATTTCATTAGTTGACCTTTCGTTAGTAAGAGAATAATACCATGGGCCACTGACATTTTCTAATCGACACGCAAAATTCCAGGGTGTTTTAAATCACAGTCTTAACGACACGCCCGACACCGCAGCTATGTGCGGGCTTTGTCGACAAATTAACTTTCGTTTTTATTTTTATGTTTGATCTTGCGTGTGTATTTTTTTTTATTGCGAACAGGTTGCGCCGCATTACTGCGACGCAATTCCTGAATGCGTTTTACTTTATCTCGAAGTGAAGTTTGGAACATTATAATTACTCGCTTCGTGAAATCGTTTTACATCAAATCGCTCATTATCTTTCGCAAACATTTCTGCGAAATCGTGAACAGTTTTAGAAAAAACAGCAGGGTGAACCTTGTTGCTAAGATAATTTAGAATTTCTGCCGTTGCGACATAATCTTTACGAGTCATCATTTTACTGCCACCATTCCACTGCGATAAAAAACTTTTGTATAGCATTTGCCTGTTGGCGTATAAAGATTTACAGTTGAGTATTCGTCAGCCATTCCCCAATCGGTGAACAAGAAAAAGTTTTCCCACGCACCAAATTCGTTTTCGTATTCAGCAGACCAATGAGGAGCGTTGCTATCATAGGCACAAGTTAGTTTATACATTAGTTATTTACCCAATCTAGTGTTAGTTCATCAGAAATTTCATCTACGCAAGAACAAGGCTCTACATCGTAGTTATTTTCAGTTCCCCAAAATAAGAAACCAGCACCACCGCATTCATCGCAATTTGCTGCGATTATTTCTATGTATTCTTTTACTTTAGCCATTTAGGTTTTCCCTTTCGTTTGTTTTGGTAATTGTAGCAGATAGCACTGACAAGGCTTCTGCCTTGCTTGCTTCACGTTGTGCGATAACGTGCTTTTTGAATTCATCTAAGTTCATTCGAACGCACCTTCCTCTAATAATCCTAATTCGATGTTAAATAATTCATCGGGAGTGGCTTCGGATAAATCTACCCAGCCAGCACCCTCGTTGTCCATACGAAAAATTTCGATGTATCCCATTATTATTCACCAACCTTTACTGCGATTGTTGCGAATTTATTTCGCAAGCCACCCGCATTTATTTCGATTAGGTAGGCTTCAGTATTTTCGCCATACCAAATTTCTGGGCGGTGTTCAGCAGAAATAATCTCACCTGAAAAGTGGCGAGTATTTGAGCGATAGTTTTTTCCTACAAGTAGGCTTTCGATTGTGTATAGTTTGGTAGCCATTGGCAGACCTTCTTTCGTTTGTTGTTATGTATGGAATTATACACGAACGCACTGACATTTTCCAATTTGGCAAGGGTTTGTCTCAGTATTTGGAGCGTGGGCTTTGTGATAAACATCACACGCAAAATGTCCGAATTGTCTGTCAAATCGACACGCCGCAAAATTCGAGGGATTTTATAACAATGTCGTAACGACACGCCCGACGCCGCACCCTTGCGGGCATTGTCGACTTTGTCAAGCCGACACGCCGTTTTTATTTATTCATTTTCTAATTCTGCTAAATAATCTTCGTGCTCTACTAGCCCAATCGCAAACGCAACGGGATCGCAACACTCTAAGATTTCGGCGGGTGTAAAAGTTGAGTAACCGATTTTTACAGTTGGATAAATGTCATTTAGTAAATCTATAAAGCTTTCTTTTATTTCTAAATCTTTTTCTAATTGTGATTTCATTAGTTTAACCCGTTTTCTTTTATGTCTTTTATTACGGCAATTAGTAGCGGAATAGTTACGCCCGCTAGTAGTAATTGGACGGCGGTAGTTAGTAGGCGATTAGTAGTCATTACTTATTCTTCTTTCTCTTGTAAATCTTGTAGGCAATTAGTAGGGCGGTAGCAATAGCGATAGTGTGCCAAGGTAGGTAGATAGCCCCTAGAAAACTATCTAACTCTATTCCGTAGTCGGTAGTTATGTATAACTCTAGTCCATCTGTAATCATTAGTCATTCCAATCTAGTGTAAGTGATTTGCTTAATTCATCTTCATCAAAATCATCAACATCTAGTAGGTCAATAGCACCTTCTTCTAGTGCCTTGTTATACATTTCTTCTTCATCAAGATAAACATAAGCGTCGCTTACATCTGCTTGGATAGTATCCCATTTAGTCATCATTACTTATTATCTCCTGTCTTGATAGTCATTACATTAGCAGAAAACTTAGTTTTCTTACCTAATTCGCTAGCGTTTAGTGTTGCGATTAGGTGGTCAATAGCCTTTATTTCGTGGGCTACATTGTCAATAGATAGTAGGCGAGAGCCTTGCCAAATTGAGTAAGTGATAGTCATTATCTGTTCTTCTTTCGTTAGTAGTTATAGTAGAAATTGTAGCCTATTGGGCTGACATTACCTAGCATAGGGCTAGGTGTGTCGGTGTGAGTTACCTCACACCCTTATCTTTTGCTAATTGCTCAGCATAGACGGGGTCGGATACGCTATCCGCACCAAACTCTAGATAGATGTCTAGATAGATGTCATCATAGTAATCGTTCATTAGTATTACTCCCAACTTCTAGTAGTAGCATAAACCTTGCGAGTGCTAGGCTTGTAATTTTCTAACTCTCTTAGATTAGTTTCTAAGATAGTGCCTCTTAGGGCTAGTAGGTCAAGATACTCATTAGCATCTTGTTCGGTATTCATTAGAACACCTAGACAAGTAGAGAACTCGGTGTCCGAGTATTGGACTTTATAACTTAGTGAAAACATTTTGTTTTCCTTTCTTTATCAAGAACCTTTCTTGATTTTCTTTATAGTATAACTCTAGCAGGGGGGTCTGACATTTATCAAGTCGCAACTCGGTCAAATCGGACATTTTAGAAAAGTAATTAGTGTTTTACATCACATTTAGCCTATTTATGGGCGCACTATCGGACAAATCGGACATCCCCAAAGGTGTGTATCGTACAAATTAAAAAATTATTAACATTTTGTCAAATTTCAAAAACTATTGACTTTCGAAAATATCAAATGTTATACTGGATCCCTTGGACAGTTTTCGGAGATAATATCAAGGGGTTAAACTCCAAGTGCGATGATGACGGAAGTTGTATTTTACAATATCTTTCAGATAAAAGCTACGGCCTTATGGTTCAACCGATGAATGGCGGATTTATACACTGACCATTTCGGGGTTCTCTTTTTCTATAAAAGGGGTATAGGGGTTGTATGCTTAAATTCTGGAAGTTATCCACTAAATACTATATCTTTTATTTATTGTGATTGGACTGACTGCCTTCAGGCAGTCCTGGCGGATAGAAAGTTTGGCGGAATGGCAAGATTCAAACACGAGACTACAAATCGTAAGGTTAATGTAGCAAGAGGAATGAAATTACCAATACAGGATGACTGGAAGCCTTTAAAAGCTATATATCCAGTAAAGTGTGCAGCATGCAAAGAATGGATCGCAAAGAATGCACCAATCCTCTGGCATGTAAAACACAAATTAGTAATGCACGTTGATTGCTAATATTTCAGAAAAAAAATTTTATTAACATTTAATAAAATCTATAAAAGCAGTCGACTAGGATTAATATGTCATCAAAATTGTATGTATACGAAATAAATGTAAAAGTGGCGGTAATTGCAGAAACAGAAGAAGAAGCTTTGGGTAAAATTGATCAAGGCCAAGCATCTCAATTATCTATTGAGAAAACTTTAACTAACTCTACAGATATTGTAGTCGACTAGGATTAATATGTTTATAAGACAGGGCGGGAACCGAATACGCTAGTCCCTAGGGGATATAGCTTAATCTGGTTAAAGCATTTGTCTTATATACAAACGACTCTGGGTTCAAATCCCAGTATCCCTACTTGAAAGGTGGTATAATAACAATATGAATAACATATCAACGAATTTACCTAAGTGTCCTGATTGTGATCAAGACAAATGGGGAGTAACAATGGACTCAGAAGGTCTATTGTCTCAATACTGCATTGTATGCTCTGGTGATTATGCACATACCAAAGAAGCAAGAGATGCAGCAGCTGGACTTAATCAATAATACTAGTCAACTAGGATTAATGTGAACTGGATCCAAGCAACAGTTATATTTGGACCTATATTGGTTCTGTTAATAGCATTTTGGAAAGACATCAAATGAAAAAAATCTGGGCTTTAATTATGTTAACTGCGACAGCAGTCTTTTCAGGTCTTGCTATGTCTAAATTTTTAAATTGGGCGGGAAATCAAGATATCTTTGATTTTGACCTAAATGAAGATATAGACAATGAACAGTTCTAAGATATTCATCTGGTCATTACTATCTATCTTGGCAATATATTATTCTCTGGTTATTCTGGCTATATAAGAAAATCCCTAGCTTTTTTCTCCCGCCCTTTTAAGGGCTATTGTATCGGAGATACCAAATATGACCCGTTAGGGCTTTAAAACCCTCATAGAGGGCTTATACGGCATATTTCTTAAATGATCGCATATCCCTATATGAGGCTTCTATTTTCGGCGCACTTTTTTCGCACTTTTTGCACTATATGTCTATATTGTCCGTATTATATGTATTATATATTTATAAAAGAAAAAATCCCATTCAGAGGCGGATCCGAATGGGCTTTTCTAGTGTATTGCTACACATTATATAGGGAGACATGGTGGTGTCTCTAACCTACACATCTTTATTGTAGAATATGTTTTATTCTAAGTCAACTACTTTTGTATCATTATTTAATTCACCTTGAACAATTGCTTCAGCTGGAGGATAAGCAAGAATCCATCCATATGGATCTACTTTAGTCTCTTCATTGTTTCCAAGATACACAAGATATTCAGGCAGGTTTGTTATTTCAGCAAGAAGTACCATTAAGTCTACACACCTCTGATGTGGTTTTTGTGTAGGGGTGTGGCAACGATACTTGTCATCAACATTAGGACATACCTTTAAAATTTCCATAAGTCTAACAACGACTTTATGGGCAAAATCCATTTGTTCTTGACTATAGGCCATCAATTTCATCCTTTACCTCAATTGGTGTATATGCAGGTTCAGGTCCAAGCAAGAATCCCTTTTCATGGTAGCCAACCATCTTTGATACTTCTTCTCCACCGACAACTTTATCAGCAATTAAAGACAAAAGGTCATAAATTCTATGTAGCATTATGTATGTGACCATTGGAAGATTATCTTCAATAGTTCCAGCATCTTTAATTATTGCACCATCAGGCAATTGTGATTCATCCATTTTTATTTATACCTCCATCTGTATTAGGGAAGATTACAGGCATCTTCCATTCGTATGTATTAAATCCAGAAGACTCATATTGTATCTCTTCTGCCGCCGACGCACTTTCTGTTGTAATTTGTAATCCTTGACCACAATTACAGTTTCCACATTTACATTCAGACATTGTTTACCTCATTTACTATTCTTCGATATACCTCTAAACCTATATTGTTTTTATATTCACAAGATAGGCAATATAAATAAATATTATCCTCTAAGTCTTGATTACATAGGAGAGAGCCTTGATCCATCGGACATTCAAGTCTAGGAACAAGGCCCTCTTCTGATAAGGCTATGTACTTAGATACATATTGTATCTGCATTTGACCTACTTTTTCTGATCAGTCGGGAATTGCAATAGCCATTCCTGCGCTTTTGGGGTCATACCCTTCCAAGCTGACCAATCTATACCGCCATTGGTCATATAATACGTTATCTCTGCGTTTGTTACTGGGTCGAATAACTCTTTGTTACTCTTTAGGTCGAATTTCTCAAGTCTTTCAGGACCTAAGTTTCCGATCATGTTTATCTGGAATATTCCGTAAGAATTGTCTCCAGTATTCTTGTTCCCGTTATATGCAAGCGGTCTTCCGTTAGATTCACGCTTTGCTATTGACCAAGCTTTTTTAAGGCCCGATCCTTCGAATCCTACAGTCTTAAGAAGTGTTAACAACTCTTGATCTGTAAGCATCTCAGATGGCTTGTAAATCTCTTTACTAAAACTATCTAAGACTTCTTGCTTTAATTGGGCTTCAGTTTTCACTAAAGGTTTTACTACTAAGGCATTTGCAGGCTGTACAGGAAACAAAAATAATGTTATCATTACAATTGTGACCAAGTTATGAGCCAAATCACTTACCTGTTGTTTTATTTTCTCCATTGGCATTTCCTCCTCTAGAGATAACGAACTATAATCATAACATTGATTATGTAAGCCTGTCAAGCCAGTCAACCAGAAAGAAAACATGAATATATCTTATTATACGATTAAAGCAGGGTTAAACCCAGCTGTTGGCTTTGGTTACGCTGGGAAAAATATAGTTAAGTCTTTAAATAATTTAGGATATTTTGTTACATATGCAAATCCAAAAGCAGATATACAAATTAATTTTACACAACCTCAACATTTTAAAATGCATAAGGGGCAATACCAAATAGGTTATACTCCATGGGAATCTACTTCTATGCGCCCAGACTGGGTTGAAAGATTTAATCATTGTGACGAAGTTTGGACAACTTCAGATTGGTGTGCTAAAGTATTTAAAGATAATGGAATAACAAAGCCAATATATGTTTATCCACACGGTATTGAAGATTTTTGGGTTCCTAAGCGTAGAGTTGTTAATGAAGGGCAGCCAATAAAATTTTTACACATAGGAGAGCCGTCACCTAGAAAAGACGGACAGCTAGCAGTAGAAACTTTTGCAAAACTTTTTGGAAATAATCCAGATTATCAACTTACATTAAAATGTCATAATTCAAACACTACTAGAATGTATAACAAAAATAATGAATTTGTAACACCAGATGCAATTTATTCAAATATTAAAATAATAACAGATGAGTATCCAGAAGAACAACTCTTAAGTTTATATCACAGCCACCACATTTTGTTATACCCAACCTGGGGAGAAGGTTTTGGGTTTATACCTCTTCAAGGACTTGCTACAGGCATGCCAGTAATATCAACGTATGACTGGTGCCATTATGAAAAATATTTAGGACCGCTTAAATTAAAATCTAAACTTACAGGTGAGACTTTACCAAAATCTGTAGGAGACGATTACATTGGAAAAATGTTTAAGCCAGATCCAAAACATTTAGAAGATCAAATGTATGAAGCAGTAATTAATTTTAAAGCATATTCTGGTTATTATTTTGCACAAGCTAATTCTATACATAAAGAATATAACTGGGACCAGTTGACTAAGAATGCATTTGATCGTTTATCTAAAAAGTTTTCTTAACCCCTTCCCCTATAAACACTTGTTTGGTAGAATAGGATCTTCACTCAAAATAAATTAAACCGCAGGGCGGAGAAAAAGGTATTATAAATGTCAAAGACTATTGCTAACCCATATGAAAATTTTATTGCGTTATCTCGATATGCAAGATGGATTCCAGAAGAGAATAGACGTGAAACATGGGGCGAAACAGTTGATAGATACTTTGCTTTTATGTTAAATCATTTAAAAGAAAATCATAATTATATTCCAGATGAGAAGCTTGTAGCGGAATTAAAAGACGGTGTATTCCAAAGAAATGTAATGCCGTCTATGCGCTCTGTAATGACATCTGGAGCAGCATTAGAAAGAGACAATGTAGCAGGATATAACTGTTCATTTGTTCCAGTAGACTCTCCACGTTCATTTGACGAAACCATGTATATTCTTATGTGTGGAACAGGCGTAGGATTCTCTGTTGAATATAAGTATGTTAATAAACTTCCTGCCGTCCCAGATTCATTTGAGAAGTCAGATACAGTAATTGTTGTAGAAGATTCAAAGCAAGGCTGGGCAAAAGCATACCGTGAGTTATTAGCATTGCTCTGGACTGGACACATTCCAGCTATTGATGTTTCCAAGGTCCGTCCTGCAGGTGCACGTCTTAAAACAATGGGTGGACGTTCATCAGGACCACAACCACTTGTAAACCTTTTTGATTTTACAATTGCAAAATTTAAAAATGCAGCAGGCCGTCAACTTAAGCCAATTGAGGCACACGACATTATGTGCAAGATTGGAGAAGTTGTAGTAGTTGGTGGAGTAAGACGCTCAGCAATGATTTCTCTTTCTAATATTAATGATATTGAGATGGCTGCAGCAAAATCTGGTAATTGGTGGGAAAACAACACTCAACGTGCACTTTCTAATAACTCTGTTGCTTATTCACGCAAGCCAGAGATGGAACAATTTATAGCAGAATGGAAAAATCTTTATGACTCAAAATCAGGAGAACGAGGTATATACAATGTGGCCGCAGCTCAAGCCCAAGCAGCCAAGTATGGAAGAAGAGATCCAGATATTCACTACGGAACTAACCCATGCTCAGAGATTATTTTACGTCCTTACCAGTTTTGTAATCTTTCAGAAGTCGTATTACGTGAAAAGGATACAGTTGAAGATGTTTCAAATAAAGTTCGCTTGGCTACAATTTTGGGAACATGGCAATCAACATTAACAGACTTTAAGTATTTAAGAAAAATTTGGAAAGATAATACAGAAGAAGAACGCCTGCTTGGAGTTTCATTAACTGGACAATTTGGACATAAGTTCTTTTCTGGAAAGCAAGGGCTAGATAAGCTTGAAACAACACTAGCTGGACTTCGTGAGTACGCAAGAGAAATGAATAAAGAAGAGGCTGGGAAAATTGGGATTCCTGAGTCTGCAGCTATTACATGCGTAAAGCCTTCAGGTACAGTTTCCCAATTGGTCGGGGTATCTTCAGGAATGCATCCTTGGCATTCACCGTATTATATTCGTACAGTTCGTGGTTCAAAAGGAGATCCAATCTCTACATTTTTAAAGGAAGTTGGAATTCCAGTAGAAGATGATGTAATGAAACCAAATGACACATACGTATTTTCATTTCCAGTTAAAGCACCAGAAGGTGCAATCGTTAGAAATGATTTAACAGCGCTAGACCACCTTAACACTTGGTTAGTTTATCAACGTGCATGGTGTGAGCACAAGCCATCAATTACTGTATCTGTAAAAGAAGAAGAGTGGATGGAAGTCGGAGCTTGGGTGTATAAGCATTTTGATGAGGTATCTGGAATTTCATTCCTTCCTCACTCAGATCACACTTATAAGCAGGCCCCATATCAGGAAGTTGACAAGGCCGAATATGATGCACTTGTTGCAAAAATGCCTAAAGACATTCGCTGGGAAGATTTGTCATTCTATGAAACAGAAGACGGAACTTCAACAAATGCTACTCTTGCATGTACATCAGATGGAAATTGCGAGATAGTAGACATATCTGCCTAGTATGGTAGAATTATAGTATTGGGGATATTCCCCAAAATTCTGGGCACACCGCCCAAAATGGAGATGATAAAATGGCTAAATTCAACAAGTTGGATTTAAACAAAGATGGAAAGGTAACAATGACAGAACAGATCTTAGCAGCTCTTGGAACATATGCTCGTGCATTTCTTTCAGCAGCAATCGCTTTGTACATGACTGGCAATACAAACCCAAGAGACCTTCTTCTAGGTGGAGTAGCAGCAGTTGCACCAGTAATCCTTAAGGCTCTAAGCCCAAGCAACCAAGAGTTTGGTTTTAAGGCTCCAAAGTAAAATTTAATAACGAATTAGGGACGCTCCTGTGCTAAAATAAGTACAGGAGTTTTCCTATTTTAGGAGATATTATGTCAGCGCAGAAAAATTTTGAAATTGACCAAAACACTACATTTTCATTTATTGTCGAATATAAAGACGATAGTGGACTTCCAATTGCGCTAACTTCTGCTTCAGCCAAAATGCAAGTTCGTGATACAAAAGGCGGATCCAAATTAGCATTTACCCTATCTTCACCAACTAGCGGAATAGTTATAGATCAGCCAGCAGGCAAACTAACAATAACCATGAACGCAGCGCAAACAAATAGTCTTTTTTATCCAAAATCTTCTTACGACATTATGGTAACAGATTCAAATGGAAATAGAACAAAGCTTCTTGAAGGCTATATAACTCTAAGTAGGTCGGTGACAATATGAGCGTAGAAAGAGTAATAGTAACAGAGATCAAAAATGATGTAGTCATTTCAACATCTGGCCCCCAAGGCCCTAGAGGAAAAACCATTCTAAATGGAAATGGTGCCCCATCTAATAATATAGGACTTGAAGGCGATTTTTATTACGATAAGGTAACAACAAGATTTTATGGACCAAAGACAAACGATCTTACCTGGGAAGGTTCTCCAAATTATCTACTAAGTACTGGAACTCTAACCTACCCATGGAACATTAATCAAATCACAGGACCAGTCGGAGGAGTGTATTCGCTTCAAATAACCCATAATCTAGGATACAACCCAAACGTTACTATCAAAAACAGCGCAGGCGACATATTAGAAACGGGAATAGACTATAATAGTATTAACCAAATAACACTGACGATGGCACAACCATTTTCAGGGACAGCGTACCTGTCCTAAAGGAGAGTAAAACATGGCAAGATTATTTGTAACCAACATTGACCTCAACAAGAATGAGTTGCTCAATGCAAGAATTCAGAATTTAGCTTCAGCACCATCAAGCCCAGTACTAGGTCAGATTTATTATGACTCATCAAATAATACAATGTACTACTACAATGGACTTGCCTCTCCTAACGGTCCATGGATGCCAATGTCTGGCTCCCAAGAAGTTATTCAAGACATACTTGGTAGCGCAATCGTCGGCGGAGTTGGTTTAACATCAACATACAGCGATTCCGCTGGAACAGTAACAATTGATCTTGATAACACAGCAGTAACAGCTGGTTCATATGGATCACAAACACAAATTCCTACTTTTACAGTAGATGCACAAGGTCGTTTGACAGCAGCTGGCACAGTAGATGTTGCAACAACATTAACAGTATCAGGCGATGGTGCAGATTCAACTTCAATAAATTTATTAACAGAAACATTAGAGGTTAATGGCGGAGAAGGAATTGATGTTCTTGTAACAGATAACACAATTACAGTATCAGCAGAAGATGCAACTTCTACAAATAAAGGTGTTGCAAGTTTTGATGCCACAGACTTTACAGTAACACAAGGCGCAGTAACATTAAATGCTGAGCGTGTACAAGATATTGTATCTTCACAAATTGTTGCAGGCGAAGGCATTGATGTAACATACGATGATACAGCAGGAACTTTAACAGTAGATGCAGAAATTGCAACAACTACAAATCGTGGTGTTGCTTCTTTTGCAACAGCAGATTTTACCGTAACAGACGGTGCAGTAAGTGTTAAGAATGTAAACCTTGGAACACAGACAACTGGTGATTATGTTGCTAATATTCAAGGGACAGCAAATGAAGTAACCGTATCTCCTACATCAGGAGAAGGTAGCTCTGTAACAATTGGTTTGCCAGATGATGTAACAATTACCAACAACTTAAATGTTGGCGGAAACCTTAATGTAACTGGAACAATTAACTCAGTTAATACTACACAGGTAAACATTGTTGATAATAAGATTAATCTTAATACCGACTTTACTGGAGCTCCAACCACAGATGCTGGAATTCGTGTAGAGCGTGGAGATTCGGCAGACGTTGAAATTCTTTGGAATGAAACATCTGACAAGTGGACATTAACAAATGATGGCGCTAACTATCATGCAATTACAAGAAAGTATGCAGCAGATCTTGCTAACCCTGATTCATTAGTTGCTTTAATTGTAACTCACAATTTAGGAACAGAAGATGTAACAGTTAACGTGTTTGAGACATCTGGAGCAAAAGCTTTAGTTGAAACAGATGTAGAGCGTACAGGATTAAATACTATTACATTAAGATTTGCAACAGCACCAGCAAGTGGAGCATATAGAGTCGTAATTACTGGTTAAGGAGATTTAAATGTCTGTAAAAAGATTAGTTCCCCTTAATGCCGCAGAATTATCATCAGATCCAGCAGTAGGTAGAGTTGGAGATATATATTATAATACAGTAGCCGAAGAACTCAGAGTTTATTCTGGAGCGGCATGGATTGCAGTTGGTTCAAGCGGACCACAATACTTATTAGAAAATCATATACACACATACGATGGAGATATTCATACTGTGTATGCAGGTAATTATAACCCAACCTTAACTATATTTGACGGCGGAACTTCACAATCTCAATATGATGAGACAAAAGATATTGATGCAGGTGCACTATGACAACCAGTATAGTCAAGCATAAAAGAGGAACTTCTACTCAATGGGCTTCTGCTACCTACATATTAAAAGATGGTGAAATTGGAATTGATAAAACTTTAAATAAAATTAAAGTTGGAAATGGCTCTTCCCTATGGCCAGCGCTTCCATTTATAAATGTCCTACCATCTGAACTAACTGAGCTTGCTCAAGACGCAGTAGATTTAGCAATTACGGCGGGTACAGGTATTACTAAAACTTATAACGATACAGCAAATACAATTACTATTGCTGTTAACAGTGATATTGCAGATAAAACATATGTTGACACAGCAATATCAGGATTGCAAAGTGCAAGCACTCAGGTTTATATCCCTTTAAGTTTAATGGGGCAAATAGATGGTGTTGCAGAACTTGATTCAAATGCTTTAATTCCAGATTCTCAAATTCCACCAGAAGTTACAAGAAATACAGTTGCTCAAACTTTAACAAACAAAACAATTGGCCTTGGAACAGGCATTACATCAATTTATGGAGTAGATAACATAGAAGGCTTGGCTGGACAAAACAATATACCAATCTATCAAGCAGGTCTAGATAGAGGCGGAAGAATAAATATTAGCTCACTCGGTGTAATATCAATAGCAAACTCTGGAATTGGATATGTGTCTGGTTTAGTAACAAATGCAGGCGGAACAAGATTCAATATAACAGTAGGAGGAAACACACTCAGCGGGACCTTGGCTGAATTTAATGCCGCATTAACAGATGGAGATTTTGCAACAGAATCTTATGTAGCAACAGCAGTTTCAAACATATTAGACGCCGCCCCAGAAACACTAAACACATTAAATGAACTAGCAGCTGCAATTAATGACGATGCTTCATTTGCTTCAACAATTACTACAGCATTAGGAACTAAAGAGCCATCTCTTCCTTCGCAAACTGGAAATTCTGGTAAATTTTTAACCACAGATGGATCTTCTAAGTCTTGGGCTACAGTTGCACAATATACTTTGCCAACTCAAACACTAAATAGCGGTAAATTTTTAACTACAGATGGCACAGTAGAATCCTGGGCTACAGTAGACGCTTTACCTACTCAAACAGGCAATGAGGGTAAATATTTAAAAACTAATGGAACTTCTGCGTCGTGGTCAGCTTTAGATGTAGAAGGACCAAATCTAATGAATATCATGGAAGCATGGTAAAAAGATATAATATTAAAAAATATTATCTCTAACTAATAGGAGAAAAAATATGGCAACAATATCAAAGTTACTAGCAAGAACAACATTAAATACTACAAATACAACTGTTTTATATACAGTGCCTTCTGCAACAACAACAGTTCTTACAAACATTATTATAAGTAATATTTCTGGCGCTGCAGCATCATTTAATTTAACACTTCCAGATGGATCTGGCACACAGGTAGCATTTGCCACATCGGTATCTGTTCCCGCAAATAGCATTGCATCATTTGACCTCAAGCAAGTTCTTGGTGGCTCTGGCACACAAACAGTAATAGGATGGGCATCCGCTAACTCAGCGTTAACCGCACATTTAAGCGGAGTCGAAATATCTTAATATGGCATATAGCACATTTCCAGCAACAGCTTCAATTATTAAATCCGTTCAAAGAGGCTCATCTGCCTCTGCTGGAAACGTAACTATATCGCAAATTGATATATCTAAATCATTTATAAATTCATTTTCAACTGGATCAGCAGGTTCAATTGCAACTAACAGCAACACATCTGGCACATATACTCCGCAAGGTGGTAATTTTGGTCAATACTCTCAATCTTTTAATCCAGGAAGCGGAAGCTGGCCAAATTTAGTTGGCACCAGAGGATTTAGCGGCGGCACAACTTCTTTAGTCTCTTCTGCTTACGGAGCATTTCTATTAAACTCCACCACAATAACTTTAACTGGAGCATGTCGGTGGGAAGTTGTGGAGTATGCATAATGGGATCTAGAATATATCCATCAGTTTCTTCACCAATCAAATCCATTCAAAGAGGAACCGCCGCATCTGCAGGAAATATTACTATTTCATCAGTTAATATAAATAAAGCATTTGCTACATCTTTTTCAAACGGTGCAGCAGGAACAGTTGCTGGGTCAGCTAATACAAGTGGAACATATACTCCAAGCGGAGGAGCAGTAGGAGCACCAGGCGGAAATTGGAATCAGTCTGGATCTTTTCCAACTTATTCTGGAACACGAAGTCTTTCTGGAGGTACAACATCTTTAGCAGTTGCTAAATATGGTGCGTATCTAGTAAACTCAACAACAATAACTGTAACAGGGGCTTGTATTTGGCAAGTTGTGGAGTATTTATAATGGCAACATCTTTATTTCCAGAAACTATTTCCGTAATTAAATCTATTCAAAGAGGTTCGTCCGCTAGCGCAGGCAATATAACAATTACATCTATAGATATTAATAAATCTTTTATTAGATCATTTTCAACCTCATCCGCTGGGTCCGCTCAGATTACAGGAAATGAGTCTGGCACTTTAAGCCCGTCTGGAGGAAGCGTTGTTGGTCCAGGTGGTGGTGGTGGAGCAGTTGCTGGAGGAGGAACATTTGCAAACTATTCTGGAACAAGATCATTTAGTGGAGGAAGTACATCTGTTACAACTCAAGAGTACGGTGCATATATAGTTAACTCTACAACAATATCGGTTACTGGAGCCTGTCGGTGGGAAGTAGTTGAGTATTCATAATGACAATTAAATCTTACCCAACAGTTTCTTCAGCAATTAAATCTATTCAGCGTGGCACAACAGCTTCATCAGGAGCAATAACAATTTCATCTGTAAACACTTTAAAGTCTTTTGTTACATCATTTTCAACAGGATCAGCTGGAACCGTAGCAACAAATAGTTCAGAAAGTGGTACATTAACGCCTTCAGGGGGCTCTGTAGCTACAGCAGCTAATGGAGCAATGGGCGGGGGTTCTTTTCCAAATTTTATAGGAACACGAAGTCTCTCTGGTGGATCTACCTCTTTAACATCAGCAGAGTATGGAGTAAGTTTGACAAATTCAACAACATTGACAGCAACAGGTGCTTGTCGATGGCAAGTAGTAGAATATTACTAAAAGGAGAAAAAAATGACTAATTGGATACAACTAAAAGACGGGGTAGCTTTTGCATATGTAAATTCATCAAATTTTGTTGCAAATTCTATTCCAGTAGAAGACTCTGTTGACCCAGAAACGTTAATGGCAAAAAAATATGTTGACGGTCAATGGGAAGAAGCGTCCCTTGTATATTTTGTAGAAGAAATGCTGGGAAATAAAGTCCTTAGAATAAATTCAACAGTATTTTCATCAGACGTTACGGGAGATATTATTAGTTCAGAAGTAAAGCCAATGTGGACAAAGAATGAAAGCGGTGAATATGAACCACCAGCTAGCATATCAGAAGCTACTATTTACGACGAACACCTATTTCAACAATAACCTTTTAATAGACAAGACTAGGGTATAATCTATATATACCTTACACTAGGAGACATCATGGCAATTAGATTACAAGTAAGAAGAGACACCTCTACTAACTGGTCAACCAATAATCCAATATTACAAGTTGGAGAATTTGGCTTTGATATAACAGTAAATAGGTTTAAGGTTGGAATTGCTTCAAATGAAACCTCTAGATGGAATGTGCTGCCTTATTTAAATGTTATCCCAAGTGAACTAAAAGAGCTTGCTCAAGATTTTGTAGAAGAAGCAATTACTGCAGGAACAGGAATTACAAAAAGCTATAATGATTCTGCAAATACATTAACAATAGCTGTTGACAATACTATTGCTAACAAGACATACGTAGATACCGCCGTATCTGGACTAAGCAGTACATCTGCAACAACTTATATTCCATTAAGTTTATTGGGACAGGTTGATGGAGTGGCAGAACTAGACTCAGATGGTTTTGTTCCAGAGTCACAAATACCTGCTTCAATTGCAAGAGATACAGAAATCTCATCAGCTATAAGCGCCGAAGTAACAAATAGAAATACCGCAATTAGCACAGCAATATCAAATCTTGTTGATACAGCACCTGACGCTTTAAACACATTAAACGAATTAGCAGCAGCAATAAATGACGATGCCTCATATGCCGCAACAGTAACAACAGCTTTAGGCACAAAAATAACTGCCTCAAGCACAGATACTCTTTCTAATAAAACCATAGATTTAACTTCAAACACTCTAACTGGCACTAAAGCACAATTTAATGCTGCCATAACAGATGCAGATTTTGTAACTCTATCGGGTACAGAAGAGCTTACTAACAAAACATTAAACTCTCCAATTATTAATCAGCCTTCAGGATTAGTTAAAGGCGATGTTGGATTAGCAAATGTTGACAATACTTCAGATAATACAAAAGCTTTAATTTCTTATATAGCAGAGCCTCAGCTAACAAGAACAATTAACTCCTCAACAGACAAAAATAAGCTAATAGAATGTAGCGTAGCTACAACAATTACAATTCCAAATGACACACAAGATGCTGGCTGGCCAGTTGGATCAATGGTTGAAGTAAGACAAGTAGGAACAGGCCAAGTTACAATTACAAAAGATGCGGCAGTAACCATGAATGGAACAGACGCTCAGTTTAAATCAAGAGTTCAATGGAGTACTATTATGCTTGAAAAGAGGTCAGCTAATTCCTGGCTAGTTACAGGAGATACAACTGCATAATGCCAAGAGGACCCAGAAGAAGACATAGTGCATCCGTCTCAAGACTAAAAGCCTTGCTTTCACTTGTAGAAGATTTTAGCAGACTGACTCTTGTAAATGCAGGAACAACATCTGCCAAATGGAAACAGGTTATCTCTGGCTGGACTATTGCTGCAGGAAAAGGAACTTCAGTTGCAATTGGTTCATTAATTTCAACAACATTTTCATCTACAAATGCAGTTATTAAAGCAAAAAATCCAGCATCTGGAGTAGGTCCAGCTTTTTGGATTACAGACTCTGGAAATTATTGGGCAGTAGTAAAAAATACAACAAATATTTGTCAAACATGTTCTGCTTGTGGGCAATATAATAGTTGTTCTTATTGTAGTTCATATGCATATGGATCAGACTCAAGCTGCGGATGCGCTTCTTATACACAAACACAATGCTGTAATACATACGGATATGTTACTGTGTGCTCATCATATTCAACAACAACATGTTGCACAGCTTATTCAACTTATGAGTGCTGCGTAGTAAATGTTCCATTTTACTATACATGCTGCACTGCCTATACGACAACTAGTTGTTGTACAGAGTACTATACATTCTATGGTAATTTTTGCTGTGCCGCATATGTTTATAATTCATACAAAGGCGGAGTCGTTTGCGGTCAACCACAATTTTGTTCACAGACGCTATGTTTCTCCTATGGAACTTGCACAGTATGCTCATCTTACAGCGAGTGCTCTGGCTCATATTGTGCAGTTTATGGTAGCTGCCAACAATGTAGCACATATGGGCAGTGCCAAGTTTGTTCAGGATATTCAGAGCAATTTACTTGTACAGGATATACTTCTTGTACAGTATGTGGAGCATACAATCAGTGCCAGTACTGTAATGGGTATTCCTATGGACCTAGCGCAGCATGTGGATGTGCCTCATCTTATACATATAATTGCAACTGTGCAGATCAGCACAAAATAGAATTAATTAAAAAAGAAAATGGATCAGAAACAGTTATGTCCTCAACAAGCAATTCATCTTCGCAGATTGCTGGAATTAAAGTTACTACGGATGGCAATAATGTTACAGCGCAAGCCTATTCAGATACTAATTATTCTTCACAGATAGGATCAAATCTAACTGCCGTAAATACTGGACAAAAGTCAAAAGACCATGGTATAATTTCAAGAGCTTCAAATGCAAGCCAAGGATATACAATAGATGAATTTAGGGTAAATTAAATGAATAACAAACTTAGCTTTATTCAAAGCCTTAAAGACTATTTTAGAGATGTTAGTGTATATATAAAAACACATGCCAATAAGTATTTAAGAAACAATTTAAAAATAGGGTATAAGGTTCCAAAAGATCATGAGTTTATTCCAGATCAGTCTAAGCTAGGAATGCACCTTGCCATATTAGACCCAACATCTATGATAGTAGAAGACATTATGACAACAAACCCAAAGTTTGGTAATTTGCTTAAAATGGGACCAATTTTTATTGAAATTAATCATGAGCAAAAAAATAAATTAGATTTAAATTCAAAAAATTGGATATATAATGAAGACGAAAAAGATTTCTTTGAAATTAAAGAAATAGAGCCAGTGCCACTAGAGGAATGGAATAAAAATGGTTGATCCGTTTGAAAGGCCAGCTAGGCCATGGGACCTATATAATAAAAAAATAGGACGTGTAGATACATTAACGGCAGAACAAAGACTTGAGATTTGTAAAGGTTGTACTTTTTTTATAAAAACTACTAGCCAGTGCAAAAAATGTGGTTGCCTTATGACGGCAAAAACAAAGTTACCAAATGCAGAATGCCCTATTGGAAAATGGGGACAAACAAAGATAGAGGAGGAAATAATATGACAGTATATGAAGAGTGGCTAGCCACACAAAATGTTCCTGTTGCAATGCCAGCAGAAAACATTAAAAAACTAGCTTATGTTATTGATGGTAAAGTTGTTCAGACTTTAGCTACAGACGAAAGAATGTGGGCTATTATTTTGAGTAATCCAACAATTGTTGACATTACAGATATAACATTTCCAGATCGTGTAGAAGGTGAGCTTATTTCACAAGTAGCAATAGGCACCGACTGGGCATACGACGGAACAACATTTACACCACCAGCATAAGAGGATAAATGAAAAAAATTAAATTCGTAGCCTATCCAGATATGGTAGACATGCTTGAGCCCTCTCCCATGAAAAATCATATACCTCAATGGTATAAAGATGGAGAAGTATATGATGATAAAAAGTCTGCAGGATTAAAAACATGTGTACCATTTCTTGATGTAATGCTGACTGGCTACGCCTTAACAACTATTGATGATTTAAAAATATCAAGAGAAGATGGCTTTGTTGTTATTGAAGATGGAAAAATAAAACAAGATGGTTCTTTTGAGCCTAATAAAAAAAGAACTTTGCATAACCATGCCCTTAAAGATAATCAAATTTTTAGCAGACTGGTAAATGAAAGAAAAGGTTCAAGTGGATCTACTATACCAAGGCCACCTGGACATATGCAAAATCATTTTGTTTGGAGCGGAAAGTGGGGGTGGAAGGTTCCAAGAGGATATTCTGTACTTGTAACACATCCTTTTAATAGACTTGATCTACCATTTACAACACTGTCGGGAGTTATTGATAGCGATGGTTGGGTTCCATCTGGTAATATTCCGTTTTTTTTAAAAGAAGATTTTGAAGGGGTTATTCCAAAAGGAACTCCAATAGCTCAACTGCTCCCATACAAAAGAGATTCTTGGGTTATGAAAATTAGTAAAATACTTGAAGCTCGTTATACGGTTGACATTAAAAGCCACTCAAAAGGTTCTGACGGCTACTACAAAAAGAAGTATTGGAACCGCAAGAACTATAACTAATCAGGGGGTATAATATAATATATGGCAACCTCATTTCCAACCTCCAAGGATGACTTTGTAAATCCGCAATCTACGGATTCAGTACAAACCGTATCCCATGCTGCCCAACACGCTAATGCAAATGATGCCATTGAAGCCCTTGAGACAAAAGTTGGTGTTAACAACTCTACCGACCCAGCTTCTCTTGATTATAAAGTAAAACAGCTAGAGCTAAACTTTCTAGATGGCGAAGAGGTTCAAGATTTAGCGGCAGCTCTCTTAGACCATGCTGATCATTCTAATTTAACTGTTAGTTATAATGACATAGCAAATAAACTTGTTTTAACTGTTTCAAATGCTCCATCAGCAAATTACACATCTGTATTAAAGCATACAGTATGTGCATCAGAAGCACTAACAAAAGGACAGCCAGTATATGTAAGTTCTGCTAATGGAACAAACATTGTTGTATCAAAAGCTGGCTATGCAACAGAGTCAGCATCTTCAAAGACCATGGGTCTTATTGCTCAAAACTTGTCTACAAATGGAAATGGGTTTGTTGTCACAGAAGGCCTACTTGATGGCTTAGATACTTCAACAGCGGCAGATGGAGATCCAGTTTGGCTTGGACCTACAGGAACACTAATATATGGATTAGTAAATAAACCAAAGGCTCCAAATCACTTAGTATTTATTGGTATAGTTACACGGGCACATGCAAACCAAGGAGAAATCTTTGTTAAGGTTCAAAATGGATTTGAACTAGAAGAGCTACATAATGTTTCAATTACTGCTCCTGCTACAGGCGAAGTTTTAATATATAACGCAACAACAGGCCTATGGACTAATACAAACACAATGGCTTCAAAGTCATATGTAGATACAGCAGTATCTGGACTAAGCAATACAGCATCTACAACATATATCCCTCTTTCTATTCTAGGAAATGCAGACGGAGTTGCAGAGCTTGATGAAAATGGCTTTGTTCCACAATCACAATTAGATATTGATGAAAGAGTCCAAGATGTAGCTGCAAAGCTAATTACAGATGGAACCCACTACAACATAACTGTCTCATATAATGATACTAATGCTACATTAAGTTTAAGCGCAAACTATGACGATGAAGAGGTTATGGATGCAATTGCCACATCATTAACGGCGGGCAATGGAATAACGAAGACTTATGATGATGTTGCTAATACAATAACTCTAGCAGTAAATACATCTGTAATTGCTGATCAGGCATATGTAAATCAAAAGATTGCTGACTTAGTTGCTTCTGCTCCAGCAGTGTTGGATACATTAAAAGAAATTGCAGATGCTTTAGGAAATGATGCTAGTTTTGCAACAACAATAACAACCGCCCTTGCCACTAAGTTAGATATAACTACTGCTGCAAGCACGTATTTAGCACTTGCTGATACAGATGAAAGAATTCAAGATGTCGTTGGTGGCATGGTTTCTGGTAACACAGAATCAACTGGACTTGCTGTAACATATGATGATCCAACAGGTAAATTAAACTTTGAAATAACTACTGCAAACCTTCCAGGATTTACTGAAGCGGCACAAGACTCAGTAGCTAGCTTATTTACACACGCAGGACACTCAAATGTAACAGCAACATATGACGATGTTGCCAATCGAATTAACCTAGCAGTAACTGCTCAATTGACACAAGAGCAAGCTCAAGACTATATTGCTCCATTGTTTACACACGGATTAAATCCTAATATTACAGCAACATATGATGACACAACAAATAATTTAATTTTAGAAACAATTATTCCTCCTTCAAAAGCAATTATGTCTGCATCTGCTCCAGCATCTCCAGCAGATGGAGCGTTTTGGTTTGATACAGATGAGTTTAGAAGCGGCACAACACGAGCATTAAAGGTATGGCAAGCATCAACATCATCTTGGCAATATGTCTCTTCAGATCTTTCTTTGTCTACAACAAATACATGGACATCTAAGAATACTTATACTAATGGTGTAATTATTGGATTAGACTCTCCGCCTGAGTCTCCAGTACACGGACAAATTTATTACAATAAGCCTCTAGACAAGCTAAAGGTTTGGGATGGACTTCTTTGGCAAGATATACAAGGCTCTGGCGGAGGGGGCGGCGGATTAACTCTAATTCCAACAGACGTAACTGCACCACCAAGCACATTCTTTGTTGGCTTGGTTGCACCACCAACGGGAGCAACAGCAAACGGAGATCTTTGGATTGATGTTGATGATATCGATACGCCGTTCAATCAGTTCTTTACTGGCGGTGTTGCACCAGATCCAGCTCAGTACGAATTTTGGGTTGATAATGTTGAACCAATTCAAGAATTAATCTATAGTGCAGATGAGCCAGGTACACCTTCTTACGAAGGAGAGCTATGGATTGACACAGATGAATTTGATGGGGCAATTGTAGAATTTGGAGCTACTCCCCCTAATCCAGACAATGTTCAATTATGGGTAGATATAAATGAAAATGAATCTCCAAGTTACTATAAAGATTTAACATTTACTAATTATGCAACAGTTGCAGATTTTCCACCCAATGCCCCAAATGGCTATGTTGCTTCAGACGCATCAAGTGGACTAGCGTATGTAAGAAGTCAAGGGCAGTGGCTAGCAATAGTAACCGCATCTAACATAAATAATATTATTTCTTCAAATTCAACAGTATTTGAAGATTTAAAAGCTCTAGCCTGGATGGGATTTGAATAAGCATTCTGGTATACTTTAGGATAGGAGGGTCATAAAATGTCATTAAAAAGATGGAATGGTAGCTCATGGGTTACCGTCGCTGGTTCAAGACCAGGACCCCAAGGTGCAACAGGACCTACAGGTTCTGCCGCAACTATTTCTGTAGGAACAGTCACAACTGTTTCAGCAGGAACTGCAGCATCAATTACAAATGGTGGAACAGCATCAGCAGCAATATTTAATTTTCAAATTCCAGCAGGACCAACTGGTGCAGCAGGTGCAGCGGGATCACAAGGTGTGGCGGGACAAAGAGGTTCTTATACATTTACAGGAATCAATAACCCAACATCACAAAATCCAGCAAGCAAGCTAGGACTAGACACATATTTAAACACGACAACTGGAGACTACTTCCAATATAATTCTACAAATACTACATGGGTACTTCAAGGAAACTTAAAGGGACCTGTAGGAACAGCTGGTGTACAAGGTATTACTGGCCCAACTGGAGCAACTGGTCCAGCTGGAGAAACAGCAGTACAAAATGTAATAACTGAACTTAATAGCTGGAAGGCAGACCAGATATTAAATCTTGGTGTATACTATCCAAAGTACGAGTTCTTAACAAATGTATCACAAAACAATGCAACACTTTTAGCAACAAGCATGATATTCTAGGAGACAAAAACTATGGCAAGAAAAATTTTAAACCTAACACAAATTGAGTTTGCACCACTAACAGGAACTCTAAAGCTTCCTCAGCTAATTCGTAGAGAAAAGCTTTTGTTAATTACTAACGTAACAGCAAACAAGATTGTTTATAATTTTGCAGACCCAGCACTCGGTCTCTACAGCCACACCCTAGATAATACTACAGATGCCGCACATGGATCTACAACACTTGTTTTAAAGTACAATACAGCAGACATGCTTCCAACAGACAGTTTCCAAATTGTTTACGATGAGAATAATGAAAGATTTGAACCAGCAGATTATATGGTTGATGCTGTAGGTAAACTTCGCACAGCAAACCCTAAATCTCTTATTGATACAGACTTTGAATACGGTATTCAGAACTCCAAGTGGGAAACACTTACAATGATTCAGAACTACCCAGGATTCTACGGAAGGTCGTCTGGAGGAAATGCATTAGATTTATTATCAGTAACAGGCGATAACGTAGCACCATTTTCAACAATTACAGTAACATGCAACTCGCCACACGGACTTTCTGCAGGAGATGTAATTTCTGTTCAAGAAACAACAACAGACTCAGCAGATGGAACATTTTTATGTACCCCAACAGGATCAACTACATTTACTTACACAGCAAAAGGAAGAGTAAATGGAAACATTATAGATGGAACATTAACATCTATTTATGGCGGAGGTATTTTTGATAACGCTCACATTATGGGTGGAGTTGTTGGAAACCTAGGAGCATTTGCTGCAGTATCAGACCAAGCAACTCCATCAAGAATTACAATTGTTTCACCAAAGCCACACGGACTTCTTCCAGGCACACCAATTCTTATTACACAAAAAGAAGGAAGCAACTTTTACGGAAGCTTCTTTATTGACACAGTAGATACACCAAACTCAATGTCATTTATGGCAGCAGGACAAATTAACAACCCAATTAATACAAATGATCAGGGTGTTTATGCAAAGCCTGAAGGTTATGTAAACCACAGACCACATGACGGTGGAGTTATTCTTTCTACAGGTAATAACGTCTGTGGAACACAAACAATGCGTCAAACACGTAGATACTTTAGATATCAGTCAGGTAAGTCAATTCAGTTCTCTACTGGAACAAAGTTTACCCCAACATTTCAGGCAGAATATATTGCTTCAACAGGTCTTGTTCCAGGATCTCAACAAATTACAGTAACAACAAATGCTTCTCACAATTTACAACCAGGAGCATATGTAAAGATTGACGGAGTTGAAGTTTCAGGTACATATAATCCGTTTAATGGAATTCACCTTGTGACATCAATTATTGATGCTACAACATTTAAGTACATAGTGGTATTTACAAATACACTATCAGCAATTGATCAAATTCCAGGCGGAGTAAATGTATTTGTTACAGCATATCAATGGAAGGGTGCATCAACAAGAGCTGGTTTATATTCTGAGCAAGATGGATTTTTCTTTGAGTATGACGGATCAGGAATCTTTGCATGTCGCCAATGGGCAACTAATACATTAAGAGGAAATATTGCGGTAACAAGATTTAATTCAACCGTAACAGGAACAGATACAATTTTTAGGAAACAACTTGTTTCAGGAGACAAGATTGTAATTCGTGGTCAAACCTACAGAGTTCTTCAAATTGCATCAGATACATCTATGACAATTGCTCCAGCGTATCGTGGTGCATCTCAATCAAGCGTTAAGGTTCGTAAGGTACAGATTATTAAGGTGCCTCAATCAGAGTGGAACTTAGATAAGTTTGACGGAACTGGCCCTTCAGGACACAAGTTTGATCCATCAAAGATGCAGATGACATACATTGATTATTCATGGTATGGAGCTGGAACAATTAGATATGGATTTAGAGGTCAAGGCGGTAAGATTACATGGTGTCATGAAATTTCAAATAACAACAATAATTTTGCAGCATATCAAAGATCAGGTAACTTGCCTGCAAGATATGAAGCTATTAATGAGCCAACAAAGTTTTCAAAGTTGGTAGCAGGTGGCACCGCAGTAAGAGGATCAAACCTTCTTCCACAAGATACAGTAATGTATGTTGATAACGTAGACTACTGGCCATCAGACGGTTATATTAGAATCCAAGATGAAAGCTATGTAGAGATTGCAAAGTACACATCTATTGGAGCATATAGCCAAACAGCAAAGGGTTATGCTATGAATATTATTCGTAGACAACCTTATGTAACATATTATTCAGGTGCAGCCTATAGCTTAAATGGCACATATCAAGCTGCAACATTTAGACCAGACGCAACAATTCCTGGAGGCTCAGGATCTGCTCAGGTATCAGTTCAAGTTATTTCTCAAGAGTGTGCTCCTGTTATGAGCCACTGGGGATCTTCAGTAATTATGGACGGAGGCTTCGATGATGACGCTTCCTTCATCTTTACAGCTGGTATGCAGCGTTACTTGCAGGTCGGTGGTTCTGGATCTGTTTCAGCAACAATTGTTTCAAGAGTAAGAACATCTGGAGTTGCAACAATTACAACATCAGCACCTCACTCATTGCTTCCAGGATTTAATGCAACAATTTCGGGTGTAAACGATGTATCTACAATTACATATAAGAGATTGACTGCAAACGTAGCAGAACTTACAACTTCTGTTGCACATAGACATAGAAATGGACAAACTGTAGTTGTTACTGGAGTAGACAGCGTGTTTAATGGAACATGGACAATTACTGGTACAACTAGTACAACAATTTTGTTTAGTCGTGCATCGGTCAATATTCCATTCCAAGCAGTAGGTGCAGGTGCTACAGCAACTACATCAAGCTTCTATAACGGAACATTCCAAGTAAGCAATACAACTTCAAATACAATTTCATATGCACTTGCCCAAGTAGATGAAGCATCTTCAGCAGTTAGCCCTAATGGTGCTGTAGTGCAAACCTTTGGCGCTACCCAACAGGCACGTCCATTAATTTCCCTTAGAGTAGCACCTTCTGTTGATAACGGTACAGGACGTAACTTTGGTCTGCGTGAACTTTCAAATAACATGCAGCTAAAACTATACAGTATTAACTTGCTAGCACAGGGACAATTCCTTGTAGAAGGAATTTTGAATGCACAGTCTCTCAACGGAGTTAATATTCCAACTGCTTGGTCAGATTCAAGAGTAGGATCTGGATCACTTGCTCAAATTATCTATCATGATGGAACAGGAACAACTGGATCACCAGTTCTTTCTCCTACAAACACCGTTTCTGGTGGAGACCGTATCTTCGCTTTCTACACAGATAATGGTGGAGGTACAAACTACTCTGTAACACGTATTGACCTTTCAAAAGCAAGAGATCTAGGTAACTCTATTCTAAATGGAGACGGCAGCACAGCCGCACCAGGTTTCCCTAATGCCCCAGATATTCTTACAATTGTTGCTACGAATCTCGGTTCAGCACCAGCAAATATATCAGCAGTACTTGCATGGACGGAAGCGCAGGCCTAAAAAATGCCAGACTACTCATCCTTAAGTACTCAGATAACTCAGTTTAAAACAGCAGCTTCTGCTTTAATGACAAGTGATTCACTTGATGCGAATGAACTTCAATTAGTTGGAGCGGCATTAAATGCAATAGCTAATACTTTAGGCGTTGCAGATATCAATAACTCTGTTGTTGACGGAATTGCAACAATTAATACAGCTAAAGATGCAGCAATTACAGCATTTGCTGCTTCAACAAATGGTACAAGATTAACAGAAGCAGAATCAGATATATCTGTGCTTGAAGGAAAAGTTACAAACATTGAAGGCTTTGTTTCTACTAACGGTGCTCAATATACAACACTTCAATCAACAGTTTCTGCTCTTCAGACTTCATTATCAACAGTACCTTCCTCATGGAAGATAATTACATCTAACTATACAGCTTTAAATAATGAAAGAATATTTGTTAATGCTGGTGGAATTACAATTACACTTCCATTAAACCCAACACTAGGCTATCAAGTTCAATTAATTGATATGACTGGAGCGGCAGCAACAACAAATTGGACAGTTGGAAGAAACTCTCAACGGATCCAAGGACTTGCAGAAAATCTTGTAGTTAATATTAACGGAGCTAGAATGACATTAGTTTATTCAGATGCCGTGAGAGGATGGACACTAACCTAATGCCAAATTTTTCAGACGTATGGCTCCCAACACTTGGAGTAACAGCAGCATCTCTTAATCTTACACCAGCTTCGTTAGGTATTAAAACTGGTATTGATAATACCATGAGAGAAGTCACAGACGGAACTAGATATCCTTATCACATTCCGACAATTACTTCCACAACAAATAGAGCGCAAGGCTGGGCATACACCTGGTCATCTGGCGAAGCATGGACAACATACACAAACTATTTAACAAATAGCACACAGGCGGATTGTGAAAGAGCATTCTGGATGTCTCTCGGAACAAACAGCAGACAAAATACATTAAGCTATAGTTCAAACCAAGAAAACGGTGTAATTGAATATGCTAAAAACTCTGTAGTGGGAGGGGAAATAACTTATTCTCAATGGAATAACGGGTCTAACTATAACCCAATGAGATTCAGAACAATATTCTTAAGAAATTTTCACCCAACTCTTAATAAAACAATTACAATGTGGGGGCATTACTCAAATTATTGGTCATCAGGATATGAAGGATCAGGAGTAGCAATTGGAACACCATCTTATTCAAGCGGAAAACTTTATTCTACAGCAAACGGAATGTCATGGACTGTTCCAGTAAATAGAACAGGCGGAAACTCTTACTACACATGGTCATGGAACGTAACTATTCCAGCGTCATCATCTGTTGCTGTTACTCAAGCAAATAGTATGTACTACTGGCGTTCAAATAACGTTTACGACATTAATAAGTTTTATTCTTTAGAGCAAACGTTTGGAGACTACTGGATTCAACCAGACCTTAGATTAACTGAAGCAGCAGCAACTTATAATGATTTTAATAATGAATTCAACGTCATAAATTCATGGCGTATTTGGAACAGAGCAGCTTTATTGGGAGACAGATAATGTCATATTTTATTAAATTTTCAGAAGAAGGTTTTCAAGAAGAGTTTGTAAACTCAGAAGAATCCCCAGGCCTTGGATGGCACGAAGTTGATGAAATTGAAGGACTACTTTATCAATTAAAAAATAATATTCCAACTCCTATGACAGAGCAGGAATTGTCTGATTACAGAGATGGGCTAACCCTTCAAAGTACATTAAGATATGTTCGAGACGAAAGAGATCAAAGATTGATCAAGTCTGATTGGACACAGCTTTTAAATTCAAACTTGTCAGATGAAAAAAAGAATGAGTGGGAAACTTACAGGCAAGCACTCAGAGATATGCCAGACACAGTAACTGGGCCAGAAGTAGTGTGGCCAGAGGAGCCTACCTTATAATGTTATTATGCTATACTATACAAAGAGGTGATCAATAATGCCAGATTATGCAAGCTTAACAGCACAAGTCGATCTTTTTAAGACTAAGGTCGCAGCCCTTAGTGGATCTTCCCTGGGCGCACAAGAATTGGTTTATTTAGCAAAAGCTATTGAGTCAATGGGAAATCTTTTGGGAGTCAACGATGTTTTGGCAGCTACAAATACAAAACTTAATGACATCTCAACTGCAGTAACTGGTGCTGTAACAACAGTTGCCTCTGCAGGAAGCACACAAGTAGCAGCAGTAGCTGCAGCAGGAGCGACACAGGTAGCAGCTGTTGCAAATGAATTAAACAACTTTACAATTTATCAGAATATGGGAGTAATATAAAATGCCAACAACAGTTAGCTTACCAGCACGTTTTTATGCAGGAACACTTACAACTTCAGAAGTAGGAGTTTGGACTGTTCCAGCGGCAGAGACAGATGTAGTAACATCAATCACAGTACAAAATATTACGTTAGCAGCACAAACATTTAACGTAAAAATGGCAGGAACATTTTTGGCTTATCAGCTAAGTCTTCCACCACAAACATTTATGACATTAGACATTAAGCAAGTTCTTAACACAGCAGAAAGTATTCTTGTAACAGCATCAAATAACAATGCAATTACAATGTTTATATCTGGCGTAAAAATAACATCATCATAATTTAAGGGAGTAATAACATGTCAGAAGTTTCTAGCACCTCGCAGTCAACTTATTTGCCAGGCTTAACAACCACAATTACTGCTGCAGTAACACAAGGGTTACAGGCTGGTATTACCGCAGAAGCAATTGCTGCAGGTGGAGTATCTTCTATGTATCTACCATTAGAACAAAGAATTTATTCTTCCAGTAACTGGACAAGACCAGCCAATACTGGACCAGTTATTAAATTGGTTTTAGTTGGCGGAGGCGGCGGAGGCGGAGTTGCTGTTTCATGGGATAACGTTGGTTCAGGCGGAGGCGGAGCGGGACAACTAATTGAAAGATGGTTAGACGTTTCATCTATTCCAGTTGGCGGAACAATTGCAGTTGGAATTGGAGCGGGCGGACCAGCAATTGGCAGCACAAACGCAAACGGAAACAATGGCTCAAACTCAACATTTGGTGTAAACGGACAACCATTTTATTGCATAGCTTACGGAGGAGGCGGCGGAGGCCAAGCAAATAATCAAGGCAATAATGGAAACTCTGGTTCAATGGGTGCTGGCATGGGAAATGTTAACGGTGGAGGTTCAGGCGGAGGCGGAGGATCAATGGGTTGGTGGCAAAGAGGAGCTGGCGGAGGCGGAGGCGGAGCAGGCGGACCAGGATTCCAAGCAAGAACGCATGCTGGAAGTAATGGAACAGGATCACCAGGATACCCTGGAGGATTTGGTTTTGGGCCTGGAGCATCTGGCGGAGGTACAGGAACAAACCACAGCTGGACCACATGGACATTCGGCGGAGGAATGGGTGGACCAGGCATGTATGGAATTGCAGGCGGAGGCGGCGGAGGTCACGCAGGAGCAGGATCAGCAGGCGGAGGCGCAGGAGGTCATGGAACAGTAGACAATGCTGGTGGAGCAGGACGTGACGGAACTGGCTCAGGTGGCGGAGGAAATTGTACATCAAATGGTGTCGGTAATAAAGGAGGAAGCGGCGTAGCTATTATTACATACTACGTTAAGGCATAATTATGAGAGATTACGTATTTATTAATGAAGACGGAACAATTTATAACCTTTTAAACTTAAGAAGTGTTGAATCAATTCAAGAAAACGAAGATCTAAAAGATCTACTTTGGTTTGATTACACAGACTGGGATTACGATGATAAGCCAGCACCTTCCTGGACTTACAATAGAGAAACAGAAGAGTGGAATAAGGTTCTTCCATTTATAGCAAATGCTCCAGCAGAAGAGAACGTTGCTCCAGCAGATGCATTTACAACTGAACTTAAGCCATCTCCAAATGAAGCAGAGGGAGAATAATAATGGCAAGACACTGGGCTCTATTAATAGATAATGTAATTGGTAATGTTATTGTTTGTGATGAAGAAAGTTTTATTGCAAACCACCCAGACTTTGGACAACTTGAAAGAATGGAAATTACAGAGTATGATCCACAACCAGGGATTATGTGGAGATTAGAAGGAAATAAATTTATTGCTCCTGCTTCTGTAATTCCAACAAATCCAGAGGATAGACTAGAAGATTCAACATATGAAATCGAGGTAAAATAATAATGGCAACTTACGGAACTATTAATCAAATTTATGTACCAGGGCTAGACACAGAAATTAAAAACGTAACTCAAACATTGGCAACAGCAGTTGCTGTTCCTTTAATTGCTGCTAATTTATCAGGATTTTACAATGCATACAGCGTAGATATACTTTCTGGTGGGTCATGGACAAGACCTGCTAACTCAGCTCCAATGGTAGATGTAATTCTTGTTGGTGGCGGTGGAGGTGGGGGATGTACAAGCAGCTCAACAGGCCACGGTGGTGGTGGAGCAGGACAACTTTTAAGAAGAACTCTTAATATATCATCAGTACCAGTAGGAACTGGAATTTCAATTGGAATTGCAAGCGGTGGTACTTGTAATGCACAAGGCGGAAATTCAACATTTGGAACATCTGGCCAACCATTTTATATGGTAGCTTACGGTGGAGGTTCAACTCAAGGAGATGGACAATCTGGTTCATGCGGGCCAGGAGCAGATAATATTACAGGAATAGGTTCTGGTGGCGGAGGCCAAGGCGCATGGCAAACATCATGGGGCGGCGGAGGCGGCGGAGGCGGAGCAAACCAAGGTGGGCATAATGCTGACGTACGTTTTCAAAACAGCGGTGGCTATGCTGGATACCACGGAGGAACTAGATATCCTTCAGAAGGTTCTTCAAGCGGAGGCCAAGGCTGTGCACACGGAGACAGCGGTAGATATTCATTAGGTGGAAACGGTGGAGAAGGACTCTATGGAATTGCTGGAGGAGGCGGAGGTTCTGCAAGAGGAGTCGGTGGAGCAGGCGCATGCGGAGGTGGCAATGGTGGCGGAGAATACTACGGATCAACAGGTGCAAACGCTCAACCAAATACAGGTTCAGGTGGTGGCGCAGGACAAGGTAACACTGGCGGCTCAGGAATCTGTAAGATTACTTATTACGTAAAAGCTTAATAATTAAAGAAATAAAAGGAGAATAAAATGCCAGTATCAATGAGCCCACAAGCTGTTACACCATCTTTGTGGACATACACATACCTTCAGGCCCCAATTAATGGCCAAGGTTTTACATACTTTAACATCCCAGTTGAATTTTCTGATAAAGGAACAATCAACGCTGGAGGAACAGCTACATGCAATTTGTCAGAAGCTGGTGTATTTAAGATGATTGCAAACGGTAATATGACAGTAGCATTCACTGGCTTTCCATCAACAGCGAAAGCTGCTTTTTGGCAAGTTGAGATTAAGGCTGGCGGTTCATATACAATTACATGGCCAGGAGTTGTTAAGTGGGATGGTGGCGGAGCTGCAAACGTAGCACCACTTCTATCTACAAATACAACACTTTTGAACTTCTACACAAAAGACGGTGGAACAACCGTTTACGGCGGATACGCATTCGCTGATCTATTTATTTAATAATTAAAAGGGGAACCCATGTACGCAATAGTCAAGGATAACGAAGTCATCAATGTTGGTGAAATAACAGTATTATTTCCTAATACTTCATTTCCTTCTAGCGGCGACTATGGGGACTTTATAAAAGAAAACGACCTATATCCAGTAGTTACAGATTTAGACTATGACTCAAATACTGAAAAATTAGTTCCATGCACACCATACATTAGAAGCAAAAAAGTTTATAATGTTGAAGTGCAACCTATATCTGAAGATGATCAAAAAGATATTTTGCTGGCGCATATTGATTTTGAATTAATATCTACAGAAGGACTTGAAACTAAGTCAGATTTATCTGCAAAAGATAAAGAAGCGTGGGTAAAGTATAGAGAAAAGCTTAATCTATTAAAAGAATATTCAAATGTATCAGAGATTACATGGCCAGAGAAGCCTGTGGTTTATGGTGGAACAGAGGAAAAATAATTGCTACCTAACCAGCGTTCAAATTTTCGTAGAGCTAGATTTACAACATTAGGCTTAAGACTGCATCTAGACGCAGCACTTCCTGGCACAGTAATTAGAGATGGATCTAATTTTGTTCAGGCATGGAATGATAAATCAGGCGCACAACGCCACATGGTTCAAGCAACTCAAGCAAATAAGCCTCTCTTTCAGGCAACTGGATTAGGCGGCTTAGGAGCTCTTCAATTTGATGGCACAGATGATTTTATGACATTCTCAGATCAAACCCTGGCATATATTGCTGGAAGATCATTTACTATTATTTATGTAGCTTCAAAACCAGCAAACGCTAATACATGGTTATTTGGTGGAACTAACACAGGCACAAGAACAAATCTTTTTGCAGGAAATTTAACAAGTAATACACACAGGGTTGGATTCTATAATGACGACCAAGGTTCTATTGTTACCGCAGCAGCATCAGGCACAACAGAAATTTATACAATTGTTTTTGACTCATCAAATAATCAAAGAATTGTAAGAAGAAATAGAGTTGAAGTTTCACGTGCAGTAACAGGTGGACCAGTAGCTTCAATGACTGGACAAGCAATTGGCAGATATGTTTCATCTTTTGGCAATTTTAAAATTGGAGAATTCTTAATTTACGATAGAGCTTTGCAGTTTGCAGAATATGAAACTGTTGAAAAAGATCTAATATCTAAGTGGTCTATAGTCTAAGGGGGATTTAAAGTATGTCATATGCTCCAATTAGATTTGCAGGGCCAACATTAATCCCAGCATCACCAGCTAAAATATACACAGCTGTATCAACTATAATTATTAAAGAGTTTACGGTAACTAATTTTAGTGGCTCTACACTGCCATTTAGCATATTCTTGCTAGGTGAAAATGGAGACCAGGTCCTTAACCTATACAACGTAAATAGATCAAGTTTAGACCAATATACCCTTTATGGAAATGTCAATGTTCAAAATAATACAACTCTTAAACTAGAGCATTCATTAATTTTAAATGCTGGAGAATCAATTGCAGCAGTTACAACAACACCAAATTGTTATTCTTTAACAATATCTGGAGTAGATCTTTCAGGAACTCTTTCAGGAGGAGGAACTGGCGGAGGAACTACTGGAGCATCAGGAGCTGGATATTCAGATGTAACATCAATAACAACAAATCCAGTCACCACAGGATCAAAAGTATTTTATGTAAATAATAGCGGTGCATATACAGCAGGACAGCGTGTTCGTGTTATTAATCCTCTTGCTTTAACAACATATGTTGAAGGAATTATTACACAGGTTGTAAAAAATGTAAGTATAACTGTTGCAGTAGATGCAAAAAATGGAACAGGAACTTATTCTGATTGGGTGTTTGCTGTAACTGGAAATCCAGGAACATCTGGCACGTCTGGCACAAATGGAGCAGTAGGACCAACAGGTGCGACAGGCTCAGCAGGCGCAACAGGCGCAACAGGTGCAACAGGTGCACAAGGACAAGGATTAAGGCTTGAAACCGTAGTAGCACAGGTATCTGATTTACCAGTAAATGCAGCACTAGGTGCAGCGTATATTATTTCTTCAACACAAGAAATATATATTTATAATGGAACCGCATGGCAAAATGGTGGAACATACAAAGGACCTACAGGCTCAACAGGTGCAACAGGACCTACGGGCTCAACAGGTTCAACAGGCGCAACAGGTGCAGCGGGTAGATCAATTAATATTAAAGGAACAAAATCTACAGTTTCTGCTCTCCCAGCATCTGGAAACACATCGGGTGATTCATGGATTGTTTTAGCGGATTTACATTTGTATGTTTGGGATGGAACAACCTGGTTAGATGCAGGACAATTTCAAGGTCCGACTGGAGCAACTGGTCCAGCAACTATTTCAATAGGAACAATAACATCAACAGGACCAACTGGAACACCATCTGTAACAAATTCAGGAACTAGCAGTGTCGGAGTGTTTGATTTTGTTCTACAACAGGGACCACTAGGTCCTACAGGCCCAACAGGAAATCCAGCAACAGTTTCAATAGGAACAGTAACATCAACAGGACCAACAGGTAATGCATTAGTTGGAAATAGTGGAACTAGCGGCGCAGCAATTTTAGATTTTACTCTTAAGCAAGGCCCTACAGGTGCAACAGGACCAGCAGGCCCAACAACTATTACACTAGGAACAGTAACTGGCACAGGGCCATTAGGAGTTCCATCTATAACTAATTCAGGAACTAATACAGATTTAGTTTTAAATTTTGTTTTAACACAAGGCGCAACAGGCGCAACAGGCGCAACAGGCGCTACTGGAGCAGCAAGCACAGTAGCAGGCCCTACAGGCCCAACAGGATTAAGCATAACAGGCGCAACAGGACCAACAGGAGCCGATGGAACATCTGTAAGAATATTAGGCTCATATCCAACAGAAGCAGCACTTATAGCAGCACGTCCATCAGGATCTCTGGGTGATGGGTATTTGGTAGTTGGACAGTTATACGTATGGACTGGAACAAGCTGGACAAATGTAGGAAGCATTCAAGGCCCTACAGGTCCAACAGGGTCAGTAGGCGCAACAGGACCAACAGGCGTAGCAGGAGCAACAGGACCTACTGGTGCAAACGGATCTAGTATACAAGGCGCAACAGGACCAACAGGCGCAGCAGGAGCAACAGGACCAGCAGGCGCAACAGGTGCAACAGGCGCAACAGGTGCAGGACTTCAAGGCCCTACGGGACCAACAGGAGCAACGGGACCTTCGGGGGGTCCTACAGGTCCTACAGGAATAAGCATAGTTCAAAATTTTCAAGTAACAAATTTAGGCACAGGAGCTTACACTGTTGACGGAACAAATAATAAATCTTTAACTTTAGTAAGAGGACAAACTTATTTCTTTACTGTAAACGCTTCAGGTCACCCGTTCTGGATTAAAACTTCACAAACTACAGGTATTACAGATGCCTATAATACTGGTGTTACAAATAATGGAGATGATGTCGGTGGAATTACATTTACTGTTGACGCAACCGCTCCTTCTACGCTATACTATATTTGTCAGTTCCATGCTCCTATGACAGGTGTCATCACCATAATTGGCTAAATAAAAGTCGGAGACTAATGAAAATAGCAGTATATACAGTTGCTTTAAATGAAGAGCAATTTGTTAAGCGTTGGTATGAATCTGCACAAGATGCGGATTATTTATTAATTGCAGATACAGGATCAACCGATAAAACAAAAGAAATAGCATCACATTTAGGTATAGAAGTTCACTCTATATCTGTGGCCCCCTGGCGATTTGATGATGCTAGAAATGCAGCTCTTGCATTAATTCCATCAGATATAGACTACTGTATATCTTTAGATATGGATGAGGTTTTATCAGAAGGTTGGAGGGAAGAATTAGAAAAACTTCCTTCTACAGTAACAAGACCAATACATAGACTAGTTACTTCATTTGATGCAAATGGGAATCCAGGTGTTGAATTTGATGCATTAAGAATTCATTCAAGACACGGACATAGATGGAAATATCCAATTCATGAATCTGTTGCATTTTATGGAATAGAAGAAGTAAGACAAAATGTAGATATTAAAATTTACCATCATCCAGACAATAACAAATCTAGAGGACAGTATCTTCCTTTATTGCAAATGGCAGCACAGGAAGATCCAACAAGCGACAGATGTGCACATTATTATGCAAGAGAACTATTTTATTACGCCAGATATAAAGAGTCTGCAGATGAATTTAAAAGACACTTATCGCTACCCTCAGCTTTCTGGAAACCAGAAAGATGCGAGTCTATGAGATATATTGCAAAGTGTGAGCCAGAAAACAAAGAGTATTGGTTAAGACTTGCTATTGCAGAATGCCCAGAAAGAAGAGAGCCTTTTGTAGATCTAGCTCAACATTTTTACGAGATATCGGACTGGCACAAGGTAAAAGAATATGCATCGCTAGCCTTAGATATAAAAGAAAAGTTTTTAGGATATTTTTGTGAATCAGAGGCCTGGGGCTGGAAGCCACATGATTTACTTGCCCTAGCTAACTATAATTTAGGCAATTATGAAGAGGCTTCAAAGCAAGGTGAAATAGCTATTTCTTTATGTGACGATCAAAGATTGCATGATAACTTAGGCTTTTATCATGCCGCTCAGAACCGTGAAAGTGGTATAATTTAAAAATGCCTAGTAATTTAACTCCTAAGAATTTCAGATATCCAACACTGGATATGTCTCCTGACATTCCTAGAGACTTAGGTTATCTAGCACAAGACATAGATGATTATCTTACAGCCCACCCAGGTGCTACAGGCCCAACAGGCCCTACAGGTGCAACAGGTGCAGCAAGCACAGTAGCAGGCCCAACGGGCACAGCAGGAGCAACAGGCCCGACAGGCCCAACAGGATCTACAGGCGCAACTGGAGCTAATAGCACAGTAGCGGGTCCTACGGGTCCTACAGGCTCTACAGGAGCAACAGGAGCAACAGGAGGAACTGGAGCTACAGGAACTGCAGTAACAATATTAGGATCTTATAATAGCTTATCTGCATTGGAATCCGCACATCCAACTGGTATTTCTGGAGATGGATATTTAATTAATGGAGATCTTATTGTTTGGTCTGCAGTAAGCTCATCTTGGGAAAACGTTGGAAACATTCAAGGTCCACAAGGTATAACAGGGCCTATAGGTCCTACAGGCGTAACAGGACCAACAGGCGCAACAGGCGCAGACAGCACAGTAGTAGGCCCAACGGGTTCTACAGGCCCAACGGGCGCAACAGGCGCTACAGGCGCAGACAGCACAGTAGCGGGCCCTACAGGTGCAACAGGAGCTACAGGAGCTACGGGATCTCAAGGCGTATCAATAACATTAAAAGCAAGTGCAGCAACATTTGCAGCTTTGCCATCATCTGCAAACTCAGTTAACGATGCAAGAATAGTAGATGCTGATGGAGACCTTTATATTTGGGACGGCTCTACATGGATGTCTGCTGGACAAATAGTTGGTCCTACAGGAGCAACGGGTGCTACGGGCGCAACAGGCGCTACAGGCGCAGACAGCACAGTGGCAGGCCCAACGGGCGCAACAGGCGCTACAGGTGCTACAGGAACTAATGGAACAAATGGTGCAACAGGAGCTACAGGTGCAACAGGAGCTACAGGAGCTACAGGTGCTACAGGCGCAACACCTACCATTCCAAACTCATCTATTACTAATGCTCAACTTGTAAATTCATCTATTACAGTAAATGGCTCTGCTGTTTCCTTGGGCGGAAGCGTAAGTGTTGCTTCTACAGCCTACTCAAATGGTACTAATACTGCAAACTCAAATAAAATATTTTATAATAATACTGGGACTCCACCTGCTGGAACTGCCGCTGGCGATTTATATATTTACTACTAGGAGCGCAAATGAGTATAAGAGCATATGCCAATGACGCCTGGTATAATCAAAGATCATTAAAAATTTATAATGGATCAGCATGGTCTTCAGCAAGACAAGGATGGATATATAACGGATCCTCCTGGATTTTATATTATCCAGAGTTCCCACAAAATTCAATAGGCCCCTCTATAACAGTTAATTCTGGTTTAAGTGGAAGACTAGGATGTATCTATCAAGTGTCAACTGGAACATGGAATTCAGATGACGCTTATATTCCAACATCATATTCTTATCAATGGACAAGAAGCGGAGTTGATATACCAGGCGCAACAGGTAATCTATATCAAACAACAGTATCTGATATTGATAAGATTATAGGAGTAAAGGTTTTTGCTTCAAATAATAGAGGAACAACACCGCTAAATTTAACTACAGGAACATTAATACTTCCAGTGCTTTCTTCTGTTTCAAGTTCCGATGCAACAGTTACCCCTACAGCACCAGGTTCAGTTACTGTTAACGTATCAAATTTAACATATTCTGGTAGTTGGACTGCAGGATCTAGTGCAACATCTTATGATGGATATACAACAAACGGATCTGTAACAATAAACCCAGGCTCTCAAACATTCACATCTGGAAGTGGAACTGCGGGCAGTGTTGCTGTTTTTATTAGATCAATAAACACAAACTACATACACTCCGCATCATGGTCAGCAGCTTCTGGAGCTTCATCTTATGATATATACATAAATGGAAGCTACACTACAAACACAACAAGCACCTCTTATTCTTATAACCCAGGAAATACAAATACAAACACTATTACTGTTTATCCAAAAACATCAGGTGGATCACAGGGCTACGGAGCATCTGGCACTGGAATATCTTGTACAACAAAATATTCTGGATATACTGGTGGAGCTGGAACGCTAGTTCAACCAGCCCCAGTTGCTGGTTCTGTAAGCTGGACAGCAAGTTCAGTTACGCAAGGGTCTACAATTACCGCACAGGTTTCTGGTTTTACAAATTCTCCAACATCTTATGATTTTAGAATTATTCGTGGAACGGCAAACGTTATATTTAGTGAAACAACAGTTGCAAGTAACACAACAGGGGCAAATCTTTCATACACAATTCCATCAAGTGATGCAGGATTTTATTACAAAGCTTTTGCAGACGCAACAAATGGCGGAGGAACTTCAAGTAGAGTTTCATCAAATGAAGTTGGCCCAGTTCCATATATAACACCAACTGTTAATTCAATAGGATATATTATTTTTGATAGAAGAAACGCTAGCTCTCAAATAAACTGGGGATGGGATAACGTATCGGCATCTGGAGACTATAATGGGAATGTTAACTATGAATGGATCATCAGAACAGTAAACTCAACTTCAGGAGGATCAACAACAGCTTCTGGAACAAAAACATATACAACGTCAACTAGAAATGTTTATGACAGCTCCCTCGGATTTAACACCGCTTGGAACTATAGAGTTGGAACCATAGACGGGGATTTAACCTTTACAACATCTGCAAGATACCTAAGAGTTAGAGGATACGTTACTGGAAAAGACGGGTTGACTTACTATGGACCTTGGAGTGGTTGGGTATAATGATTACTGTCAACGATAAGGCTAGAATAATACAAGATCAAATTAATTTTATAAATGGTAGAATAGATAAGATAAATGCTGTTATTTCTCTCCCCGTAGGGGAAGACGAGGGCCAAGTAACAATCTCGGCTATAGAATATTATGGTATACAAAAATCAGAATTAATGTTGCAAATTGAGGCACTACTCAATTTAAAAGCTTCATTAAATTAACAAGGAGGATAAAATGGCAACATATACAATACTAACAGATGATGAAAAAGCTGCAATCAAGCAATCTGAAATTAGAAACCTAGAGTACGCAATGTATTCATTAGAGGTACAGCTTATTGCAGAAAATGCAAAAGCAGAGCCTGTTTCAGAAACAGTAGCAGCACTTAATGCAGCAATTGCTGAAAAGCAAACACAAATAGCAGCACTTTAATAATATGATTGGGGGTTAAATAATGTCTTACTACAGAACAGTACTGGCAGACTTCCCCCTTTCATATTATACTTTGGATGAAGTAAAGTCTGGCACAATAGATTATTATAACCAGTTAATTTCTTCATACCCTACATATCAAGCAGTAAGAGATGCATTTACTTCATATGAATCCATATCTGGACAAGCGGTATTAGATTATTCAGGTAACAATAATAATGGAGCTGTTTCTGGAATATCTGGATCCAAAATAATGCCACTTGTAGCAGGCGGAATATACGGAACATTAATTTCTAATGAAACAACTATTTTCTACGATACGCCAGGACTTGCAAATAAATACTATTCAGACAACCCATTTTCAATAGAAGCATGGGTAAAACTACCAAATGCAAGTAGTTCTGCTGTACCAATAGTTGCAGACACAGATTCCGAAATTGGCATATACTATCAAAATGGAGATGTTGTATTTAAGGTTTATTCTAATATATTAAGATATAAAGCTTCAAATAATAAAGCAATGCATATAGTAGCATCCTATAATAAAAATTCTCTGTCTCTTTATTTTAATGGTTTAATGGTTGCATCAAGACAATTAAACAATGTATTATTTACAAACACAAGCACTGCATTTATTACTGGCCCTGCCCCAACAAATAATTATTTTGTTATAGATTCTGTTGCTTTTTATAGATACAATTTGTCTAATTCAAAAATAGCATTGCATTACCAGCAAGGAATAAAAGAACTAGATTACTCGCAGATAGTTTACCCAGACGGCGGATATTTGTTTAGTTTAAATCATTCAAAAATTCGTCCCGTTGCAAGGTACTACTACCCAGGCACAAAAACATGGGATCAGATTGCAGATGAAAATGTTGTAGTTTCAACAAGTGGAGATTACATAACTTTCCTAGAGACATCTGAGGCAGCAACAAAAACTTTTACATTTACTGAAACAATAATTATACCTTCATCTCTAGACGTTACCAGTTCACAAATATCATGGGATGATGATGTTGAAAACATTGTTGTTCAAGTAAGTAGAGATAACATAACATGGCAAGCATGTAAGAATAATAGCCCAGTTCCATATTTTAATAAAAATGACGGCATAACCAGCGGACTGCTTTATTTAAAAGTCACAATGTCTTCATCTAACACATCTACAGATTTGCCTATTTTTAGATCCCTGTCACTAGACTTTTTTTCAAACCTTGATTTCTATGCAGATAACTCAAGCGACAAAATATATTCAGATAAAGACTATTCTCTATCAAGGTATAACCACCCAATTATTTCCTATAACGACTACAATGGTTTAAGAATGCTTGATGGCGGAGGAATTAACTTAGATTCAGCAAACCCTTACAGAACTGTAGAAATGATATTTACCCCAGTATCTGGACAGAATGTTCTTTATTCAAGTAATACAAAAATATTTGAATGGAATTCTTTGGGATCCATTACAAAGTCTGGGATATCTGCAATATATGTTAATGGAGTAGATCACACCTCTTCTACAAATATATCCTCATTTTTAACAAATGGAATGCCCCACCATATTATTCTTGTGCTTAATTCACAGGCAACAAGCAATACCAGGTTTAACTATAACCAAGACGGGTCAAAATCAGGCGGAGCAAATGTATATAGCAATATAGCAATATACCCAGAGGCTTTAAATTCATCGCAGGCTACAGTTCATTATCAGCTCTATACTAGGCAGTATGTACTTTCTGTTTCAGATACCTCTTTTTCTATATCGGAATCTGTCTTAGGGAATGACTCAACTGCCTATTTAATTAACAATACTGAATATCAGTCTGCCAATATTTAGCTTTTTTGTCACACTGCTTGACAAAAAGCTGGACTTGAGTAGACAATAATGGTAAAATAAAGACCTATGGATATTAATAACACTAAATATAAAGTCCTTGACGAAGAAAGCACATTAGGCATATACGTCTGGGAAATGCCTGACGGCAGATGGATTGGAGACGACGATGGGAATTTTCTTTCAGTCACGTCAAAAAAAGGCAATAGATCCAGAATCGATGCTTTGGCTAGAGAAGTTCGCACATTCGGTATATATGAAGGCGGGCCTAAATTTCTTTCTGCAAGAAGAAAAATTGACGACGAAGAGTTTGAATATCAAAAACAAAGACTTAACTGGGGACTAATTCCAGACCCTATGGATATTGGAAACTATAAAGATGAAATGAAAAAGATGGGTGGCATGAAATGATTGAGTTTCAAGAAGAAGACGGTAACACCATTGATATATCAAATACAGCAGATTGGTTTTCTTTCAAAAAAGAACAGCCAACAAATGACCCATTTGCTATAAGCGGAGACGACCTAAGAAAAGTAAGAGGTCTTGGACCAGCATTTAAAAGAAAAATTAATAGAGAGTTTTCAAAAGCATTTACAGGTATTGAAGGTGTTGGAACACAACAAAATCTTCTTGCACAGGCTATCAGTGGATATGCCATGTTTGATCTTATTGAGCCCCCATACAATCAAGAATATCTTTCTAAAATTTATGAAGTTTCAACATATAACTATGCAGCAATCAATGCAAAGGTTGCAAATATTGTAGGGCTGGGCTACGATTTTGTTGAAACAAAAAAGACAAATGATGCGTTTGATTCTATAACAGATGAAAAGCAATTAGAGCGAGCCCGCAAAAAGCTAAACAAATTGCGTCAAGATTTACATGCCTGGTTAGATACTACAAACGAAGAAGATACTTTTACTCAAACATTAATAAAGGTGTACACAGATTTAGAAGCAACAGGTAACGGTTATATTGAAGTTGGTAGAACCACTGGCGGAAACATTGGATACATAGGACATATACCAGCAAAGACAATGCGTGTACGCAGGCTTAGAGATGGCTTTGTTCAATTGCTATATGGTAAGGCCGTGTTCTTCAATAACTTTGGAGACTCAGAAACAGAAAATCCTATTGCAGGACAAGAAGATAGACCAAATGAAATTATTCATTTAAAAAAGTATACCCCCATGAACAACTATTATGGAATACCAGACATTGTTGCAGCACAGGTTGCCCTAGTTGGAAACGAATTTTCTGGAAAATATAACCTTGACTATTTTGAAAACAAGGCGGTTCCAAGATATATTATTACAGTAAAAGGGGCCAAGCTTTCTCCAGAATCAGAAAGAAAATTGCTAGAGTTTTTTCAGGTTGGGTTAAAAGGGAAAAACCATAGATCTCTTTACGTCCCACTTCCTTCAGATACTCCAGACTCAAAGGTTGAATTTAAAATGGAACCGATTGAGGCGGGCAATCAAGAAGGGTCGTTTGAAAAGTATCGTAAATCAAATAGAGACGAAATCTTACTAGCTCACCGTGTACCAATTAATAAAATTGGCACCCCAGAAGGAGTAAACTTGGCAGTTGCTCGTGATGCAGATAAGACATTTAAAGAACAGGTTTGCCGACCAGCCCAAATGATTTTAGAGAAGAAAATTAACAATATTTTTGACGAAAAGACAGATGCGCTAGTATTAAAATTTAACGAATTAACATTAACAGACGAAGATACTCAGTCTAAAATTGATGAGCGTTATTTAAGAATGCAGGTAATAACACCTAATGAAGTTAGAATTAGAAAGGGTATGATTCCAATTGATGGGGGAGATAAGGTTGTAGACCTTCAAGCCCAAGCAGCAGAAATCAGAGCCCAAGCTGGAAATACCAGACAAAGGTCACAAGATCGTCAAGCAACTTCCCCAGACGTTTCAGGAGAAGGCAGAAATGCAAAGGGCGATGGAAGACAAGTTGAGTAAACCTGCTCAACCACTATTTGCCTTTTTATATATAAGTCGCTAAAATTAAGCATATGAATATTGAAAAGTCTTTGTGGTCCAGTCATGGCGACAACATCAGTCTATCGGTTCCCTTTACTAAGGTTAACCGTGAAAAAAGAACGGTGTCTGGATTTGCTACATTAGACAATGTAGATCAAACAGGCGACGTTGTTACAGCAGAAGCAAGCTTAAAAGCATTTGAAGGTTTTAGAGGAAATCTCCGTGAAATGCATAACTCAACAGCAGTTGGGAAAGTTGTTTCATTTAAGCCAGAAACATACTATGATCCAAAATCAAAAGAATTTTACAACGGTGTCTATGTAGATGCTTACATCTCAAAGGGCGCACAAGACACATGGGAAAAAGTTTTAGACGGAACTCTTTCTGGATTTTCAATTGGCGGAAAGATTAATGAGTCAGACAATGAAGTTAATAAAGCAAATGGCAAGACAGTAAGATTTATTAAAGATTATGATTTAATTGAACTATCAATTGTTGATTCTCCAGCAAATGAACTTTGCAACGTGTTGTCTATTCAAAAGGTAAATGGTCAATTAATATTTAAAGGAATTGCAACTGAAGTTGTAACAGAAAACATTTTTTATTGCGAAGAAAGCAATTCTGTTTTTATCTCAACAGAAAAAACATACGACTCGCCAGTATCTGGAAAGCCAGCACAACTAATTGGTTGGGTTGAAAGTTCAGATGTTAATAAGTCAAAAGAGATTGATAAGATTCTTGATGCATATAAGCATTCAAGATTTACGTTGCCTGATACACAAATAGCAAAACAGGCAAACGCAGAAGGAGGTAATGAAGTGTCAGAAAATACAGAAAACGTAGTTGTTGAAGATGCAGCTGTTGAAGCAGCACCAGAAGCAACCGTAGAAGAGACAGCAGAAGTTGCAGCAGATGCAGCACCTGCAGTCGAAGATGCTCCTGCAGAAGATGCAGTTGCAGAAGACACAACTGCCGAGACTCTGGAAAAAGCAGCCGACGTATCAGAAGATAAGGTTGATGAACCTGATTTTGCAAAGATGTTAGGCGATCTAAAAGGCTTTTTTTCAGAAACTCTAAACAAGGCATCAGAAGTTAATGCAGCACAAGTAACAACAATCCAAGAGACTGTTGAGGCTTTCAGCAAGAGCGTAGATGCTAGAATTTCAGAGTTGGCAGAACAACACACAGTGCTTTCAAGCGCTGTAAATGATATCAAGAACACGATTGATGGTGTACAAAAGCGTGTCGATGCAGTAGAGTCCGAGACTGCAATTAAGAAGTCTTCTGATCTTGGCCGATCAGAGGAAGTAACAATCAAGAAATCTAAATGGAACGGTTCTTTCCTCGGTTCCGTGAACGAAATATTTAACTAAGGTAGGTGAAATAATATGAGCAATGAACTATTAGAAAAAGCAGCCGCAGCTGGTGCAACAGTATCAACTGGATTTGGCTCAACAACTGGTGGAACAGGAGTACACAGAGCTTCCGAAAACGGAAACGGTGGACTACTTAACCCAGAACAATCTGCTCGCTTCCTAGACTATATGTTCGACGCAACCGTAATCGGTAAGGTTGCCCGTACAGTTAGACTTAAGGCAGACACAGCAGAGATTGACCGCATGTCAATCGGCGAGAAGCTTATGCGTCTCGCATCAGAAGGAGAAAACACTGGTGAAAACAGTGCAGTAACTTTCTCAAAGATCTCTTTGACAACAAAGAAGCTTCGTATGGACTGGGAGCTTTCAACAGAGTCTCTAGAAGACAACATTGAAGGTGCAGACCTAGAAGATCACATTGCCCGCTTGATGGCAACACAAGCAGGAAATGACATCGAAGATGTTATCCTTAACGGAAACACATCCCTAACAGGAGACGCACTTTACAAGTCATTTGATGGCGTTGTAAAGAAGGCAAAGGCATCAGGACGTGTCGTAGACGCAAACGGTGCTGGAGTTTCTCGTGAAGTATTCAACAAGGCACTTAAGGCTATGCCACGTAAGTACAAGCAACGTCGTGGAGACCTTCGCTTCCTTGCTGGATCAAACTTGATTCAGGACTTCCTATATGCTAACAGCATTGGAACAAACCAAACAATTCCACAAGATATCGCTTCAAGCGTTATTCGTGGTGGAGTTGCACCACTAGGTGGACCTGCAGGATATGTGGCACCATTCGCATTCGGTATTCCGATTGTTGAAGTTCCACTTCTTCCAGAGACACAAGCTGGAGATTACTCAGGACAAACTGGTTCACACGGAGATATCCACTTGACATTCCCAAATAACGTAGTTATTGGTATCAAGCGTGATGTAACTGTTTACCGTTTCTTCTGGCCACGTAAGGACTCAATCGAGTACACAATGTACACACGTGTTGGCGTCCAAATCGAACAAGCTGACGCTTGGGTAGTCGTAAAGAACGTTAAGGTTGCTTCTTAATTAGAATTAACCCTAGAAAGGCCCCCAATTAATTTTGGGGGCTTTTCATTTTAATTTAACAATGCTATAATTAAAGGACCTAACAAAGGAGAATATATGTCATTTGAGACATTAAAAGTTGCAGAACTCAGAAAAATTGCAGAGGACTTTGCAGTTGATACTGATGGAATTAAGAATAAGGCAGACGTTATTGCCGCACTTGCCGAAGAGGGCGTAACATGGTCTGTATATCAAAAGACAATTAAGGATGTTGAAGAGGCGGCTGAAGAGTTTGCTGAAACAGAAGAAATTCTTCCTAGATTTGATCCAAAGTCAGAAAAGGCAGAGGACACAGTTCTAGTCAGAATGACAAGAGAGAATTACAGATACGATATAGTTGGATATACATTTACAAAAGAGCACCCTTTTGTTGCAATGACAGAAGAAGATGCTCAGAAAATTTTTGACAAGGAGGAAGGTTTCCGCATAGCAACCCCTAAAGAAGTTCAGGATTACTACGCTTAACCTTTATTAAATGGAGATATTAGTAGGTACAAACTCACCAGTAAAGCACAAGGTTTATTGGAAAGGCTCCCCAAAAGATGCTGATAGTCTTCCAACTGTCAAAGTATACGACATAACGGAAGACCCAGCAGTAACACCTGCTATTAATCCAGGCACACTTGTTACAACATTAACTCCAACAAAGTTAGAAACAGATATTGGTGTCTATGAAGTTTACCCTTCGCATTCACTAACAAATAGAAATAAACAACTTAAGCTTGTTTGGGAATATTCTGTTGAAGGAACAGCTATTACAAAAGAGCATAAACTTTTTGTAGTAACTCCATATGTTGATATTACACAAGCAGGAGATGTTTTAAAACTTGGTTCAGACCCATCTGATCCAAATTATAGATCTTATTTTGAAATTGCGGAAGCCGAAAGGTATGCAAGAAAAATAATTGAAAATTATACAGGCCAAGTATTTAGCCTTTATGATGACGTTCAGACAGTATATGGGGCAGGAGCAGATGTTCTTCCGTTACCATTTAAGCTAGCAGATCTACATGAACTTTATCAAAATGACGTATTATTAGTTGATACAATTAATAACGTTAATAATTGGAGCTATAGCACTATTATTTCTGAAAGCGGTTTTGGAGTAAGAGTAAATCGTGCAAACATGATTGATAATACAGTCTATGTGGCAAACGGAATGGTTCCTCCATCTATAAATGACATGGGCAACGGGGCATTTGGAAAAGATAACGTATACCGTGTTGCAGGCAGGTATGGCTGGGAACAAGTGCCAGATGAAGTTGAACTTGCAGCAATTGAACTTATGAAAGACTATTTCTCAAAAGACAAAGTCTGGAGAGACAAATATATGAAGAGTATATCAACATTTGACTGGAAGTTTGAATATAACTCTGAAACTTACAGAGGCACTGGTAACGTATATGTTGATCAAATATTACTGCCTTATGTAATTAATCAAATGGTAGTTATCTAATGTTTAACGTCATAGATTCAGTTTTAACTATGAAGATGGATGTGTATAAGCAAGTAGACTATCAAGATCCAAATACAGGCGCCCTTAAAAGAGAATGGCAGTACGACAGAAGCATGGCTTGCCATGCAAAAGGCGTGATATCTAATTCTGCTTCAACAAGAACTGGCGACAAGCAAGTGTTAAGTAATAGATATGTAAACGATCAGATTTTGCAAATTAGAACAACTGGCAAAGTTAGTCTTCGTGAAAAAATAACAAACATTCTTGATTCAAGCGGTACCGCTATTTGGGTAGAAGCTAATTTTCCAACAGATACTCCAACTGTTTTTGAAGTAATGGGATCGACACCAATGACAGATCCATTCGGCACAGTAGTAGGATACAATACCTCTGTAAAGAGATCGGAGAACCAGACAATTGGATACTAGTGCGGTATTAGTTCAAGCAGCTAGCGGATTGCACAAGAGCATGTCTGGGGCTAAGGGCACCGTTTTAAAGGATAGCACTGTTGCACAAATTTCTGCTGCAATTTATTATCAAGCTTCTGTTGTTTCAAAAGTAACAACTAACAAACAATTTCAATCAAAGTTCCAAACAATTCTATTTAACCAAATAGAAAAAGATTTTGGAAATTATGTAGATTCTCAAGCAAGAATCAATCCAAAAACTCTTCACCATGTCTATGAATGGAAAAAGGTAGGTGTTCCGTCTTCAAGACTTTTTAATTTAAAGATGTCTGGAGTAAGTGGACTTTCATTTAAAATTGTTTCTGAGTTCAAGCCATCTAAATCCATGGTCCCAACAAACTTTGGAAAGTCCAGACACGTATTTACAAATAAAGCCTCCGTTATGGAAGCAGGAAACCCAGTTGTTATACGACCAAGAAGTGCTGAACGTTTAGTATTTGAGATAGACGGTTTTGTTGTTAGAATGCCAAAGGGGATGCCAGTCACGGTAAAGAGACCTGGAGGCGGAAAAGCAACGGGAAGATTTAAGATTGCTTATGCACAATTTTTTACTGGAAATCTAGTAAACCTTTCAATAAAAAATTCAAGGTTTCAGCAGATTTTTAATTCTTCTATGACAAAGGCTTTAAAGCTCCCTGGAGACATAAGAAAAGTTAAATATTCATTTTCTCCAAATACAGTAAATATGCAGGCAGAAACTGCCCTTGTAGCAGCATTTGGAGGTGCCGTATGACAGACTATAACTATGACGTAATGCTAGATCTTCGCAAGCACTTATGGAGCCAACTAAAATCAAATAGTTTATTTCAAGCATCAGATTACTACAGCGATAATCTAGGAGAAGAATTAATTCCTATTATCCCAGTACAACAGCAACCAGAAATGAATCAATTTTTGAGCGGGAAAAAACATATAGTCTACGATAAGGTAGGTATGTCTTACGAGGACAACTGGGTAATATGCTGCGAGCAAATTCTATTTACTATATACTCTACAGATATATCTGAGATTAATCAGATCAGAAATTTAATGACTGACCTATATAGAAGAATGGATGAGTCTGCAAGAGACACAAACCTGTATTCAGGTATATCCCAGAAGTTTAAGTTTTATAGCATATTTGTTGCAGACATCTCTCCTACAGCCCCTTCAGAGGAGCTAGCAGGCTTCCTGTCAGCCGATGTGATACTTGAAGTAAAATATGCAAGGCATGTAGATTCAAACGGCAGATTCCTATAGTTTGCCTTTTGGGGCATTATACACTAAAATTGGATATAGAGGGAAGGGCCTAGCCAGCCAAGATTTCAAAGTTTAACAATATATATATATTTTTAAAACAGGAGGTAAGACACTATGGCATTTAACTCAGCCAAAAATATTCTTGTGGGAGCTTCACCGCTTTACATCTCGAATTCAGATTCAACTGTAACAGGTTATGTTGAAAACCAAGAGCCAGGAGTTGCAAAGACTGCAACAGCTGGAAAGAAGGACGGTGTTCCAGGATTTAACTCTGCAACATCATACCGTACAACTCTTGACGCAGCACAAGCTGTAACAGATAACGCTTACCGTAACGTAGGTTATACAAACAATGGTCTTCAGATCACTTATAACCCAACTTACGATTCAGTAACTGTTGACCAGTTACTTGATACAGCAAAGCTTTTCAAGTCTGCGATGGAAGTTATGATCGCAACAGAAATGGCAGAAGGAACACTAGAGAACGTTCTAGTAGTTTTCGGACAAGGACAAGGAACTCTTACAAACGCAGGTAAGACACTTGGACTAGAAGCAGGTTCTCTTGGTATTGCACCAACAGAGCGCCAGCTAGTAGCAATTGGACAAGCTCCAACTGACACTTCAGCCACAACAGAGCGTATTTACTATGCACGTCGTGTATTGTCTGTACAACAGTCACAATTCTCACTTGCACGTAATACACCAACATCATTCCCAGTAACATTCCGTTTGCTTCCAGACGCAGGTTACACAGGTTCAGAATACGGTAAGATTATTGACCGTACTTGGACACCAGCTTAATTAAAATTAAGTAGATAAAGCCCCCATTTATGGGGGCTTTATTGTTGTACTGGTAAATGCTTTATGTTATAATAATTAAGACAATCCTAGGAGGATACACATTGGCTACTACAATATATAGCACAGAAGAAATCAAGCTGCAAAATGGCACAACAGTTACGTTGAAGCCTTTATCAATTAAAGAGCTAAGAAAGTTTATGGCAGTTATTCAAAAGACTGCATCAGTCACCGATCAAGGTGAATCGCTAGACCTACTAATTGAGGCTTGTGGAGTTGCACTAGAAAAGCAAGTTCCAGATCTTGTAAAAGATAGAGACGCTTTAGAAGAAGCTCTTGACATTCCTACTATCAATCGCATACTCGAAGTATGTGGTGGAATTAAGATGGATGATGAGTCAGCAAATTTAACTCAGGCGGCGGTTCTAGCTGGGATGAACTAGATCTAGCTGCCTTAGAAGGAGAAGTTTTTCTTCTAGGACATTGGCGGAATTATGATGAGCTAGAAGCAAATCTTTCAATGCCAGAACTTATTCAAACTCTAAAGTCTATATCTAAAAAGGAAACAGAAAGCAGAAAGTTTACTGCAGGACTTAAAGGTATAAACTTAGAGGGCGAAGAAGAAAAAGAAAACGGTTCTACCTTTGAAGATGTTCGAAGAAGGGCTTTAGGAATAACAGCAAGTTCAGATGATGTAGTTTCACTACAAGGAGAATTTGCAGCAGAAGCAGGATTCGGAATCGGAGCAGGATTAGGATATGTTAAGGAGTAAATACTGATAAATGGCTGATGAGAACATAGTAACCAATATAGTTGCTAATGCAGATTTTTCAAATCTTATTGCAGATGTCAATAGGGTATCAGCCTCTTTATCTAAATTACAAGCACAAATAATTGCATCTGATGCAAAACTTGCAAATCAAGTTGCAGTTATGAACAGATCTTTTGCGGAAAACCTAAGAAGAACAGGTCAATTCTCTACGCACTTTGTAACACTAACATCTGATGTAGAGAAGTTTGGAAGAAATCTAGACACTGGAAAACTTAAACTCCGTGATTATTTTAGAACATTTCAGGATCACACAAGAACATCTGGCGGATTAATTAGAGATCTTGCTAAGCAGCAAGTTGCTTTACAAAATGCAATCATCCAGCCGTTGGGCAAAAATGCTCAAGGCTTAATGCAATACAATGTTCACATACCTCAAGGTCTAGATGCTGTAAAAAATAAGACTTCTCTTGCAAGACAAGAGCTTCAGATCATGAACAAGGTTATTCAAGATGGTGGAGTTCAATTAATTAATTGGGGTAAAAATACTCAGTGGGCTGGCCGCCAGTTAACAGTAGGACTTACAGTTCCTTTAGTTGCACTAGGCGCAGCAGCAGCAAAATCATTTAGAGAAGCAGATGCAGAGCTTACAAGACTTACAAAAGTATACGGAGGAGTTGCTGCAAGCTCTTCCGCAGATCTTGCAAAAATTAGAAACGAAGTATCTTCAACTGCAAGAGAATTAGCAAAAGCATACGGTACATCATTTAAAGAAACAATTCAGCTTGCAGCGGATGTAGCAGCAACTGGAAAAACTGGAAATGATCTTATTAACTCCGTAAAAGAAACAACAAGACTTGCAGTCCTTGGTGAAGTTGATAGACAAGATGCAATGAAAGCAACGCTTGCAATTCAAACCGCATTTAAACAAAACACAGAACAATTATCTGAATCAATTAACTTCCTTAACTCGGTTGAAAACCAGACATCAACAAGCCTTGCAGATTTAATAGAAGCTATTCCAAAAGCAGGACCAGTAGTACAAGGTCTTGGTGGAAGCGTAAAAGATTTAGCATTATACATGACGGCAATGAAAGAAGGCGGAATTAATGCATCAGAAGGCGCTAATGCTTTAAAGTCAGCACTTGCATCATTGATTAACCCAACAAAAGTTGCACAAGAACAATTTGCAGGTATGGGAATAAGTCTTAAAAATATTGTTAATGATAATGCTGGAGATCTAACTGGAATGATTCTTGAGCTACAGTCTGCTCTTGATGCTTTAAATCCACTTCAAAAGCAACAAGCAATAGAGCAACTATTTGGTAAATTTCAATTTGCAAGAATGAATGCTTTGTTTGAGAATCTAGGAAAACAAGGAAGCCAAACATTACAGGTAATGGATTTAATGAAGGCAAGCTCACAAGACTTAGCAAATGTAGCTAGCCGAGAATTAAGTCTTGTTACAGAGTCAGCTTCTGGTAAGTACAAGAGAGCCGTGGAGTCTTTAAAAGCAAGCCTTGCTGGCATTGGAGAAGAATTTCTTAAAGTACAAACATTTTTTATTAACGTTACAGATAGCGTAGTTAAATTTGTTAACAACCTACCTGGCCCAGTAAAAACAATTTTAACATTTGTTACAGGACTTACTGCGGTCATGGGACCAATTATTATGTTGACTGGTGTGCTTGCAAACTTCTTTGGATATATTATTAAGGGAGCCTCACACTTTAGAGCATTGTTTAAAGGTGGAGAAGGCTGGAAAATGCTTACTCCAGAAATTCTTGCAGCACAAAAAGCGGGATCTCTTGTAGAAGCTACATTCTATAGCGATGCAAAAGCAGCAACAGTTCTTAAAAATGCAATAGATGGTCTGATTGCTGAATTTACAATACTTGAACAAAAAGCAAAATCAGGAGCAATATCGGTAGCACCAGCATTTACTACAATGGCTGGAAATCTTGTTGCTGGCGGCGGAAGACAGGTAAATCCAAATCATCCACTATTAAGCCCAACAGATACACGCTCAATGTCACACATGAATCCTGTAGCTGGAATGACAGCAGAACAAAGAGCTGCTCAAACAATTTTTGGAGTTGTCCCAGGAGCTCCTAGAGTAAATCAAAAAATTAGCAACAATCCACAGATGTATATGTCTGGAGATCTCCCTGCGGTTGAAGGACTAACTTCTATAAAGGGAGTGTCGACTGGAGTTGTTGCAGAAGAAGCAGCAAAGTGGCATGCAATGACTGGTGCATTAGCAATGCAATCAGAAACAGAAATTAAAGCATTAAAGACAGAAGTTTCAAGAACTGGTTTAATTACTAGAGAACTTTCTGATTCTTATGAAGCACTACTTCCAACAATGACAAACTTAACTGCAAATGCTGCAAAACAATCTGCAGCAATTGTTGCAGAAATGCAAGCTGGTAAAATTCAGGTTGACCAAGCAAGAGCAAAAATTATGGCTCTTAATGCACAGGTTGAAAGCATGATAGCTGGCGCTGCAGTTGATATTGCAGGACAACAAGGAAGAAGTATTAATTTAACTTCCGTTCCACTGCTAAACCAACCAGTTGTAGACGGCGCTGGAAAATCAAATATGAAAGAGCTTTCTCGTCCAGGAAGAACAAGAGGTCTTCTTAATAGAATTGCTCAAGGTTTAGGTGTAAAAACATACGGTGCGCCATATAGCATAGCAACAACTATGCCAAAAAGAATGGCAACTGGCGGACCTGTTTATATGGCAGGCGGAGGCCCAAGTGGCACAGATACAGTTCCAGCATGGCTTACAGAGGGAGAATATGTATTAAGAAAATCCGCTGTAGATAAGCTTGGAGTACCACTATTAGACAAGTTAAATGATTTAGGAATTAGCTCATCAAGCAAAACAGTTGGCGCTCATGCAAGCATGCCAATGGAGTATAGGGCACATGAATTGCTTTCAGATTTTGGTCCACATCTTCCAAAAGGAACTGAATCTTTTGCAAAAGCTTTACCAGATCATAAGGTTGATGTTATAGATTCAAACAAGCTAGGACTTTATAACGAAGAAAACCAAGCTCTTAGAATGGGCAAAAGAGGTCTTACAAAATCAGAGTTAATAAGAGCGCTTGCAGCTAGAAACTCAAAGCTGTTTAAATATCTTCCACCAATGGATAAGCAAACACAAATGTTATTTAAGAGAAGACTACTTGATGCTGCAAAGGGATTGCAGGATGGAAGAGTTTATCATGATGACACCCTTGCTCAGGTATACGACTGGGCAAGAAAAGATACAATGCGTTCTTTACCAGCCGAGTTAAGACCTGGATTTAGACAAGCTATGATTTTAGCAAATACTCCTTCAGGTTTTAGACCACATAGTTTTGATCAGTACACAGATGGCCAAAAACCTCCTACAATGAATGCAGCAGAAGCAAAGGCCGCTTCTGGGGATAAGCCATTTATCTATACAAGCCCTACATCAGCTTCAGGTAAAAAAGGAAAAACAACAGCTGTTGTTACAGGATATGACGGGTCAAAACAATCAATAACAACTGGCGGAACAAAAATGTTTAAAAAATCCATAAGGGAAGAAGGAAGCAACTGGCTTGGAAGATTTATGCCAGTTGGAAGAAAGCGTGTTTCTACAGACTACAATAGCGCAATGCTTACTAAGAAGTGGAGAAGAGGCTACGCAACTGGCGGATATGTTGGTAAGGGTGGACCACAAGGATATGCTAATGGAGGAATGGTTCTTGATGGTTATGCAGACGGCGGGCCAGTTAAAGGATATGCAGGCGGAGGATTAGTCGCAGGATTATTAGCTGCAATGGGAATTCCAATTCTTGGAAATATGCTGGGAAATAAAGTTGGCGGAACTCCAGGAGCTGCAATATCTAACGTATCAAATATACTTCCATTCTTACTGCCAATGGGTGCAATGAGTGGAATGACAAGAGGCATAACTAGCAAACTACCACAAGGTGCAACATCTACAGTTAAGCCATTAGCTCAGACATCAGGAAACCTTATGGCAATGGGCAAGGCTGGATCTTCAGCTGGCGCAGTTATGTCAAAGCTTGGCCCAATATTTGGAAGAGTTCTTGCTTCTGTCACACCTCTAGGATTAGCTATAACTGGAGTTACAACTGCATTAACAGTTGGATATACTGCATGGAAAAAGCATCAAGAAAATTTAAAGCTAAATGCATTAGGTTTTGGCCTTACAGCAGAAGCGGCACAAAAAGCTGGACTTAAATACACAGACTATAATCAAAAAATTAAAGATAGCATTCAAAGATCAAAAGACTTAATGGAGGCAAACAAGCTTGCATACGAAAGTATGACACAGGCTGGTATTCCAATTAAGATGACTATTACTGAATATAAAAAATTAAAAGATGAAGTTAAAAGTGCATTCTCTGAGCAAATCAAATTAATTAATTCAACAAAGAAAGCTGAGTTAGGCGATGTTGCTGTAAGATTAAAAACACAACTAATGGCTGCTGGAATGTCTGCAGAAGATGCAACTAAGAAAATTTATGCAATGATGTCTCTTTCAAAAAATGCAGGAATGGCTGCAGCATCAACAGTTGGAAACCAAGATTTTAATGCTATAACAGATGCCAAAACGGCAGCAGGAGGCTCTCTTAAGTCATTTGATACAGCAGCAAGGCTAGGAGAAGCTCAAGCGCAAGCTGCTGCATTAAACACAGCATTAACTGCAATAGACGCTGGCGTAGACGAGATTGTTAGAAAGAGCGAAGAAGCCGCAAGAAAAGACAAAACCAATAAAACTGAAGCTATAAGTAAAATTCAAGCAGAAATTAAGATGATGGATTATTTAAATGCTAGCCAGTTTAGACAAACTAAGCTTACAAGAGATACTATTAATGAAATGGCAAAAGCAAATCCAGCAATTAAAGAGCTTGCAAGTACATCAGATACAGTTGTTAGCGTATGGCAAAAGCTTAGATTGCAGGCAATGGGTCTTGCTGGAGATCTTTCAAAATTAAATGCAGAGCAAACTGCAGCACTCTACAACATAGGTAATATTATAAGTGAAAAAGTTATTGCTGCTAATAAAGGCAAGGGTGGATTGCTTGAACAGGAATATAAAGATTTAGGTGCTCTTAAAAAACAAAGAGATGACCTTGCAAAGAAGGCCGCTGGACAAAGTGTACAGGCTCAAATAGATTCTAAGAAGAGACTAAAAGAGCTTCAAGATCAAATTGATAAAACAAATAAGCTTGCTGACGCAAGAATAAAAGCATTAAACGCCGCAAAAGAAGATGCAGATCTTAATCGTGAAATGGAATCTGCAAGACTTGAACTTCAATTTGCAGAGTCTACAGGGAATACAGCACAAGCAGCACAGGCTAGATTAAGATATGAAGGCGCTGTTAACAACATACAGAATCTTGGGCAAACTAGAGCAATTCAAGCTGCGGCAGATAAAGCAAATGCAGGACCACTTGCAGAAATTAAAAAAATACAAAGTGCTAATGAAAAGCTTGCAGATGCTGCAGCACTTGCAGGGACAGGCCTAGCTTCGCTTGATAAGAAGATTGCAGGACTAATTGGAACAATTGATGGTTTAAATAATGCTCAATCAGCATACCAGTTAAACTTAGCTAAATGGAAAACAGAAAACCCAGGCATGACCGAGACGGATTTCTTAAAAACAGAATTAGGAAAGTACCTATCTGCTGGTTTAGTTTCTCCAACAAAAGCTGCAGGTGCAAATCTTCCAGCTGCCAACGGAGCATATCCAGGAAAAGGTGGATGGGTGCCAGCAACAAATCCTGCAGCCACAGCAGCGGCAATGTCAAGCAAAGCATTTACAACTGACACATTTATTGTTGGAGATAAAAACTTAGCAACAATATTAGATAAAGCATTTAAGGGCGGAGCAAACGGAAATCTTCCAACTGTTACTACAAATGGTGCAGGAGGAAGAACTATAACTAAACCATTAGCGGGAACAAGACCACCGCAATTTAAAAATCTTACAGAAGCAAATACTGCTTCTGCAGACAAATCAAAAAATACATTTACAGATAGCAATGGAACAAAATGGGTTCTTTCTGTAAATAGAAATGGTGCAAACTGGAATGCTCCAGGTGGATGGACCATGCCAGCGATAAAAGCTGGAAAAGGATTAATGGACATTGATCCAAAGATTCCTACTATTGTTGGTGACATGGGCCCAGAATTATTGTATAATAATATGGTTATTCCAAATCTTTCTAGTATTCCATTTGCAAGCCCAAGTTTTAATATTCCTGCAGGAGCAAAGGCATTAACTGGACTACTTCCAGGATCCTCAAGCAGCGAATCAACAATTGTCTATCAGACATTTAATCAGGCTCCAGGTGAAGATGCAGATGCATTTATTAGAAAAGTTACACAAGCAACTGTTCAAGCAATTGGAAAAGATGCTAAATTAATTAAATCACAATCTGGCGAAAGTAGGTTAATCTAATGGCAGTCACGCTACCAGTTGGCTCAGTTCTTTACATAGACACTTCAACAAATGACACCCCAGTTTGGACAAAATTAACTGAGCATAATCGTGAACCAATTAGCATTGATACAAATAGAATTGAGAAGCAACAAAGAATGGCAAATGGAACAATGCGTAAACAGTTTACTGCAGACAAAAAAACCATAAGCACTTCATGGACAATGCTTCCCTCTTACAGCACAATGACATTAGATAATGGATACGGAGCAGTAGATCTTAAATCATTTTATTCAAACAAAGGAACGGGATCATTTAAGATTAAAATATCATACAATGCAGTTTCCGCAAGAGATGAAATTGTTACAGTTGTTTTTACAAATTGTAGTCACACTCTTGTAAAGAGAAATGTTAGAGAAAAAACTTCTGATGCTCCACAAGAATTTTGGGATGTTAGTATCGGCCTGGAAGAGGTATAATGTTATCTGGATACACTACGGCACTTGATGCTATAAACAAATCAGTATCGTATACATCGGTACCAGGCTGCTGGATTGAGTATAATATGAATGAGCTAATTGATGGATGCTCTATTACAAGCTCAACAGACGTTACAACTTCTACGGGAGACTCGCTTCCATTTCAAAAGCTTTTCCCAGTAAAAACAATTATTGATCCACGCCGCCCTAAAACGGCGGGAATAAAATATTTTATTATGAATTCTCAGATTAATCAATACCCTACAGTATATTCAACATCAACAAATCAATCATACAGACTATACTATCCAGGGGATAAAGTTCAATATAAATACTGGGTTAGCAAAAGAGCTTTAGGGAACTCCTTATCGGGATGTCTATTAACCGTATCTTATCCTGCAGCAAAAACTGCAGCATCAAATAAAATTGTAATTAAATTTGAAACATCACATAGCAAGCCCACTGCATGGACAGTAAAGATTAAAAACTTATCAGGCGTTGAATCAACAATATCTACAAATGCTGCTGTTCCAGATAATGGTGTAGTTAATTTGTACTACAACGGAACATCTTGGAGCACAACAAAGTTTGCAAGTCCATCAGAGCCAATAGGAATTTCTGAGATTAAGGTTGAGGTTACATCAGTAAGTGTTGCTAATGAGTATATTGGGGTAATTGAAATAGCTGCCAAGTATGTAAAAGATGTATCAGACAGAGTGGTTACATTTGATGTTAGAAAACAGTCCTCTAATTCTTCTGATGGCATAACTCCAGTTGGAATGGTGACAGCAAACTCTTTATCATTAGATTTAAATTGCTATGATAGAACAGGTCTTGCGTATGATAAAACATTCTCATTTGATAAAAATAAAATTAATCTTTATAAAAATATTATAATTGAACCATTTATTAAAATTCAAAATTCAGACTCAATCCCCTATGGAGTTTTTTATGGAACAGAAGATTTTTCAATAACAGAACATGGAGATGTAAGCATAACCGCTCTTGATGGTGCAGGCTATCTTCAAAAAATAATGGCTCCAGATATTTTGATGAGAGACTACTCTTCTCAAGCAATAATTAGAAGACTTCTTGATAGCGTAGGATTTACCAATTATAACTTTAACTCTACTGGAACAGACTCTTCAACAGTAACTCCATTATTTTATTATACAGATAGCACAAAAACAATGTGGCAGCACATACAAGACATATGCAATGACACACAAATGATTGCAGTCTTTGACGAATATGATGTTTTGCAATTTTATACAAGAGAGTATATCTTTTCAAACAAAGCGTCTTCTTTTAAATTTAGATACGAAAAAATAGGAGAGAATCTTCCAAACATTGTAAATCTTAAAAAAACAACAGTGCCTTCAGCAAAAGCAATTAAAGTAAGATATACTCCACAGCTAACTTCTCAATATAACTTTTCTGCAGATCCAGTTTACGAGTCTGGAATAATTAAACTTGGTGCAGCCGCATTAATTAAAGATCTAGGCGCATCGACTGGTGCAGGAGGATCAATATTTACTGAGCCAGTTTCAGTATATGAGTCAGCAGTAGACCATGTATTTTATCAAAAGTCAGGTTATCTTTTAGTAAACAAAGAAATTATTGAGTATGATGCTATAAAGTATATATATCAACTAGTTGGACAGTCAAACACTGCAGAACAATGGATTACATCTGATGTTGATATTGCAAAATATCAAGGTCTTTCTCAGCCAGGAACATTTAAGCCAACAGGTGAGTTTAGAATTAAAACAAGAAATGCTTTTGGGCTTTTGTCCGCCCCAGCAAATCATGAAGTTAATCTTGCTGCCATAAAATCAAGATGGACCACATATGTTTATGATAAAGATGCAAAAACTTCAACATTAAATAACAGCCTCATATCGCTAGAGTCTTCTGATGCAAGCCAACTAAAAGCTCCAAGGTCAATGCTAACAGTCAATTCTTTAGTTACGGCAACTCCAACATCATCTTCTCCAACTAAATACACAATATCTAGCACAACAGCAAAAACATTAAGATCAGGCTACGACAACTTTGTTGTAAGCACAAGCATGTACTTTCCTCTAGCAAGAAACTCAGATGGAACAGTAAGCGGGAACCAGATATGTGTTGGAGGTATAGCATTTTGCCTTAATGAAGCACATACAACTGGGTACATTGTTCATGTTGAGCCACCCCAAAGTGCGGTTGCAAGAGATTTAAAAGAAAGATGTGTTAAGGTTATTAAAGTTGTAAATGGTGTTGCAACCGTATTGCAAGACACACAAACTGATGCAAATCAATTTCAAAGCATTCAGGGCGGGAAAATGTATAGCATTCAGGTAAAAGCAAATAAGTCTCTCTCTAGTACAAATGAGGCCTTTATGTCTATTAAATTAATGATAGATAATACAGAAATTATTGCTATTGATAAGTCTCCCCTCCCAATAACAAATAGAGCAGGCTTAGTTTCTGGATTAGGAACAGCCAGATATGACTATATGTACACGTCTCCAATATCAGATTCAGAATTTATAACTAAAGAATTGTACAACCCATATAAAAACTACCTAGGACAGAATTCATTTTTGGTAAAACAGTTTTCTAATTTTGTTATGTCTAAAGGCTCTGTAGTAGAAGACATAGGGTACATGGAAGAATTTGGTCCAGTGGCAAGAGAAATAATAAAGATATCTTCAAGAATAACATCTGGGGATAACACTCCAGCCATACCAAGATATCCAGTAATTACTTTAAATCCGTATGCTACTATAGTAGGGTCAAACATAGACTCGTTCAGCATGGAAGCATTTGTAATGAACAACTCAGGCACATATACAATGTTAAGCGACGGAGAAACAAAGTTTTTTAAAGTTATTGGAGACAGCATTGTTAAGTCAGACCCATATGAATATTTAGATCCTACCCTAACAGCAATAGACAAGGAAGAGCAATTTGCATTTGATTCAAATTGGATACAAAAAGAATCAGAGGCAAAAGCCCTATCAGACTGGATGAAAACTCAGTGGTCAAAACAGCAGAGTATCTTGGAAATGGAAATAGTTCCAAATCCACTTATTCAAATAGGAGATGTGGTTGAAGTATCATACCCAATTGCAAGTCTATATTCTTCAGAAGATACCTCAATCCCAGCGGGATTCACGGCTGGCAAATACGTAGTATTAGACATCAATCATGACTGGGTAAATGGCCCATCAACAAAGCTTTTGTGTAGGTCGATTTATGTCAATTGAAATGGTAGAATGTTAACATGGCAAAAAATAACCCTAAGTTAAAATTATTTGAAGATGATCCTCTTGTAAAGGTTCTTAAAAAAGAGCATGTGGACATCATTAATCCATTTACATATGATTTTGACGATACACCAGGCGGCAGCCTTCCAAACAGCAAGTTCACATTTTCACCAATAATAGGTGAAGATGATGAAGATGATGATAAAGAAAAAACAAAATTAGCGGCGCCAAACCTAGAAGATATAACTTTAGTAAAGTCAGAAATATATTATGATCAAAAGGGTGTACCGCAAGCAAGATTTATTTTTAATGTTAAAAACCATGTCGGCGATGGAGTAATTGGTGTTTATGGAAAGGGAGGATAAAATGCATATAACAGGAGAATACGTCTTTTATGAGAACGGCAAAGAGATATGCCGAAACTCCAACCTTTTAACTAAATTTGGTAAAAGATTTTTAACATCGTATCTAGCTGGAGCTGTGTCATTTAATAATAAAGACATAGCCATAGGAATTGGCAACGCTACAGCAACTGTAAACGATACTCAATTATCTTTTGAGTTCTATAGATCTGCAGTTAATTTAGGAAGCATTGATATTCAAACTAATGCTCAAACAGGAGTTTCAACATATGCAGTTGTTTATAAAACAACTATTCCAACAGACATAGTCGGAACAATTAATGAAGTTGGTTTATTTCCAACTGAAACTGAAGGCAATTCAGATTTTAGCAGTAGATTTATTTCTACTTTTGAAAACAATTTAAGCTGGCTAGACGACGCTGGTGCTCCAGCAACAACTGTATCTTCACCTTCTCCAAGAATAGGTAATACTTGGTTTAGTTTATCGGCAAACGCTAATAACAGCAAGCAATATAATTTGTCTACAAACTTCAATCTATTAGGATATAGTCAAAATGATAGCTTAACTCTTGCATTTAAGCAGCAAGATACTAACTTAGATTACGTATATGTTAGATTCTATAGCTCTTCTTCTGATTACTATGAAATAAGATACTCAGGAGACTCTTCTCTTTTAAATAAAATTATTCCTCTTCAGTTAAGCAGCCTCTACTCTTCTGGATTTAATTCAGGTACTCCAGACAAAGAGTCAATAATTAAAATATCAGTCGGCGCAAAAGCAAAATCAAGCGGAAGCACAACAGTGCTGCTTGATGGGTTAAGAATAAATGATGAAGATAGTTTTAATACATACTCTTCTATTATCAGCAGATCCGTACTAACAAATCCTATTGTTAAATCTTACGGAAGAGAGATTGATGTAGAATATAGAATAGGTCTTTCCTTCTAATGAGAGACCCAGGTTTAGATGGAGTAGATAGATCAAATTCTGCTGATTTACAAAAAGATGCATCAGGAATTGCTACTGCTAATGCACTTTCATCTAAAGACTCATATACTATAACAATAGAAAAACTTCCAGTAAAGCTTGCAGGTAAATATAATTTTGTTTTTCAGTATTATTATGTAAATCCAGATGAAACACAATCAACTCCAGTCCTTGGACCACCGTCTGCTACATATACAATAGAGCTAGAAATTCCGTGTATCGCTACAGCACCTACTAATGTTACAACCGCAGGTGGATTTTATTCTTATCAAGTTAAATGGGACATGCCAACATTTGCAAGTTATGCAGATACAATTGTTTATGAAAGCAATACAAATTCTTTTTCACCATCATCAAAAGTTGTTTACGTTGGAACATCTAACCAATGCAATATATTAACATCAGATCTGCTTCCTAAGTACGTTTATGTAGTGCACAGAGACATGTTTAGACAAAGTTGTATTGCAGGATTTGTTGCAGGACCAATTGTTATTAAAGATCCCATTACTGTAGATGCTAATCCACCAACAAATGATTTTACAGTAGGGACAGCAACTGTTCAAGATGACCCAGACGGATTGTTTACTTTTAATAAAAAGGTTTTATTTAACTGGACAGCTAACACAGACGAGTCAACCTACGGATATCAAATAAGATTTAGAAGAGTAGGTACAACTGATTATACCTACATGTCAGTTCCTGGACGTACAACAACGTCTACTTATTTATATGGAGTAAAGGCGGGGCAGACATATGAAATTGGTGTAAGCACATACGATCAATTTGGCAATACAAACGTCTCAGACTGGAAGAGCTATCCAAATATTGTAATACCAGCAAGCACATCGTTGGCGGCAGATGTTGCAATCACAGCGGGTGACATGAAAATGGGTTACGGCATCGGTGGAGACAATGCTAATAAAGGGCTTTACTTAGGTCCAGAAAATTACTGGTACATTCAAGGCAATACTACTGCTTCATCGGCAGCAAGACTTTCTGTTGGCGGAACAAATGACAAGTTGTTATGGGACGGAACAAATTTGTCAGTAACAGGTAACCTAACAGCAAGATCTGGATCTTTTACTGGAAACATATTGCTAGCTTCAACTAACGCATCTATATATAATGGAACAATCAACTCAGCTGGTAACCTAACTGGAAATGGATTTGCTTTAAATGCAACTGGTTTAAAGGTTGCAAATGGAACTAACTCAATAACACTAGATGCTGCAAATGGTCAGATAACTGCAAATGCTGGAAATATTGCAGGATGGCAATTAACAACAAACGGATTTAGCAATAATAATGCAAGACTAAATAGTTTAACGGGCTCACTTGAATTGGGTGGAGCAAACACAGATGACATTGTTCGTCTTGATGCAAATGATGCAAACTTTAGAATGTGGATCGGAAAAAATTCATCAGCAACAGCACCATTTAAAGTTAGCAAATCTGGAGTTCTCACAGCTTCTGGGGCCATGATAACTGGTAACTCTTCCTTTGCTGGAACTTTAACTGTTGGCACACAGCTTTCAGACGGAACAACAATTGATACTGTTAAGCAAAATGCATTGCAGGGAATTCAAGACGCTGGTGCCGCAGCTGGACAAGCGGCAATTGCAAAAGCCAGAGGTGACGAAGCTTACAATGAAGCAATAGCAGCGGGACAAAGTGCAACAGCGGCCTCACAGGCTGCGACGGCAGCAGCAAATGCAGCTGCATTAAAAATGGCAGCATCAGATATTAATACGGTTTTAGATTTAAATACGACGGTAATAAATGGAAGCAGAATAACAACTGGACAAATTGATGTTGCCAGATTAAATATTACTGGTGGCACAGCAGGATTTAATGGATTTGTTGTAGATGGAAATGGTATTCGGGCAACAAGCGGAGGAAACCAAACATTAAATATTTCTTCAAATGGAACTATTTCTTTAGGAGATACTACAAATGGATGGACAGTAGACAATCAATACATAACATCTAGAAGCTACTACACAACAGGATATACACCAGTAAAATTAGATGGATGGAATGGAACAATTGAAGGTGGAAGAATTACTGCTTCAAAGTTTGAAGCCAACACTATTACTGGTGGAACTATAACTGGAACTAAAATTCAGACAAGTACTTCTGGCAACAGAGTTGAATTAGTGGACGCAACAACAGATTCTTTAAGAGTTGTTTATGGTGGTACCGTTAGAGGACAGCTTTTAGCCGCAGCATCTTCAGGAATATTAATGCACTGGGGCGCAACAGCTAACGCAAATGCTACAACATATGGCCTTGTTTTACTTAATCAAAACGCTGCAACTATTGCGGCCGATAGCAATAACTATTTAACTGTTACAAGTACAAACACCACTCTGTCTGGAGCAATGGATTTTGTAAACGGAGCAAGTACTTTTAGCTCTGGTTACAATACATTTTTTCAAAAAACCACAACGGGAGCGGCCACCCCATCCACAACCACATCTGGAGCAAATGCGTGGCTAAACTCAACTACAGGACAATTAGCAAGATCTACATCTTCAAGAAGATATAAAACAAATATTCAAGATATAGAGTTTACAGACACTCAGCTTATGTTGTTAAGGCCAGTTAAGTTTCAGGGCATAGCTGACATGGAGTCTGGCGATGAAGCATATCGTGTAGGGTTAATTGCAGAAGAGGTAGCAGCAATTGAAGGCCTTGAAGATATAGTTGAATATAATAATGATGGGACCCCAGAAAACATTAATTATAATAGTCTTTCTCCAATACTAATAAGTGTATTAAAAAGAATATTAAATAGGCTTGACGCCGCTGGAATTTAATGGTATATTTAATCTCTAAAGAAAAGGAATTTTATGTCAAATAAAATAGAGCTAGTAGTAGGAGCACTACAGCAAAGAATTGGCGAACTTGTCTCAAACTATGAGACTAATATAGCCGTTCTTCGTGCAGAAATAACACAGCTTGCTGAAGAGATTGAAGTTTTAAAATCAAAGAAAGAACCTGAAAAGGAAACTAAGGAGTAGCAATGGCATTCAACAATCTAACACCAATATCAATCGGAGACGGGGATCCAGTAACAGCTGATGTCCTTAGAAAGATTGTTGAAAATATTAATATTATTGCTAAAGGTGAAACTGTAACTCCTGTAAAAATTGAAAGCACAACAATTAATGGCGGATCTATTACAGCTAAAGGTTTGGACACAACCGTTGGCTCAATTATAACTGGTAAGACTCTTAGTACAACAATGAAGTCTTTTTCTGTATCATTTGGAGATTTAACATTTACGGAAACTCCAATGATTAATGTCACAATTGAGTATGCTTCAGCAGCAGATTCAGCTTTGTACACCCCAATGATTATTACTGCAACTAATAAAGGATTTAAAATACTTTGCAAGGCTCCAAGTGGAACTAAGACAATTAATAATGCCAAGATACACTGGACAGCTTCTGGGACACTAGATCCAAAAGCTTAACCTATTGACAATCTAAACCTATATGTTACAATTACTGTAACATCAAAGTCACGTACCCGTGACTTTTTTACATATTAAGGTAGAAAATGAGCAACGATTTAAAGTGGATGCTATCATCCGATCAGCAATTCCCGTATCAAGATGATAAGATGATTGCCTTATGGTTTAAGGTCATGAAATGGTTTAAGCCAGATGTAGTTGATTACTTGGGAGATACTGATGACCAAGCATGTTATAGCAAATACAATGAAGGACTGTCTTCAGAATTTCTTGCCTTGCATAAGACAGATAGCAAAGATCTTATTGTTCCAATGATGCGTCATGAAGCAAAAGGGGCAAGAGATTTTTATGCAAAGACTAGAGATATGTTACCTGACGCTCAGCTTTTTTCTGCTTTAGGAAACCACGACATTAGAATTTTTAACTACATGGATGCTAAGCTTCCAGATTATTTAAAAGAAGTAACACCAGAAACTCTTTGGAATCTAGACTCTTTGGGTTATGAATATATCTACTATGACTCTTTACCTAAACGTCGATTTGGCGATGTGCACGTACATCACGGAATTTCTATATCAGCAACGGGATCAGTCAGAAAAGACATGGAGGACCTACAAGTATCTTTAATTAGAGGACACTCACACAGAATTGCTTCACATATGGTAACATATGAATTAAGAAATAATGGCGAAGGAGAGACCCTTCGTGGATATGAGATTGGTCACATGTGCGATGAAAAGGGGCCAGGCATGAAGTATACACAGCATCACGACTGGCAAAAAGGTTTTGCTATTGCACACATTGTAAATGATTATCCTCATATTCAAATGATTCATGTGTCCCCAGACTACTCTTGCGTAGTGGACGGAAAGGTATTTACTTTATAATGTGGTGCAGCAAATGCGGAGGCAGAGTTTTTGTAGATAGAGTTTTTTCTCAAAAGCTACATATAGAATTATTTTGTATTATGTGTGGTAAAAGAAATATGGTTAACAAAGAAATGAGTGCTTTTGGAAAATGGCTAGACGCAAAAGAAACGGCAACCTTAAAGAACTACGGTATTTCTTCTTAAACGATAAGGTACATAAAGTTTTAAGGGCATCCAGATCAAAGGATGAACTTGTTGCTTGGTGCTATCCAGATCATAAAAGAGTATTATATTCTTATTCTCAAGTATATAAACATTTAAATAAAGCCTATACGGTAAAACAAGTAGGATTACTTTTAAATAAACATAGTGTAACTATTCATGACTATATACTTGAAGGTAAGATTAAAACTCCTGCAAAGATATATCCAATTAGTGATCCAACAAATGAAAACTGGTCTAAATATTTATTTAGCGAAACGGACATTTTGGACACTCATCAATTTATATTAGATGTGGGTCATTCAAACAACATGCCGTCTCGTGCTGAATTATTAGGGCTTCTCAAACACAACATTATATTGTATACTAAGAGCTCAGAGGGTAAGTTTATCCCAGTATGGAAGGCGGAGTAATGGCAAGTAGCAGAATTGTAATTTGTCCAGATTGTAATAAAGAGCTTGAAGTTCGATCTGACTTTGCACACCTAACATTATCTAACCATATTAAGAAGGAGCACAGATGACAACGAGAGTTAAGGTAGACCTTTCTTTTACAAGGAACCTTGGAAACTATGAAAGCATTAAAATTGGCGTAGGGGTTGAAGATGATCTTCGTGACGGAGAAAATGTAGATACTGCTACAGAAAGAGTATATAAGTTTGTTGAAGATAAGCTTATTGAAAAGACTCGTGAGGTAGAAGAAGAGTTAAAGCGTGGCAAATGAAAAACAGCCTTATATTCTTATAAGCCTATATCTTTCTTTGTATAAAGAAAAATACAATAAGTCTTTAACTGTAAATAAGTTTAGAGAAAAGTGGGCTATGCAAGACGTTATTGATAGTGTAGGATATGACCGTGCAATCGAGTTATTAAAGTATTACTTTAAGACAGCTAAGTCGGGTCACCCACTAAACTTTTTTTACAATAACTTTGATAGAATTGACCAGCTAGAAAAAGAAATTAAAAAGGATAAGGCAGTCCGCAGTATTCTTTTAGAAGAGACTAAGAAGATGGTGGAAGGCGAAGAATGAATACAGAAGCAACGTTAATTTCTGCCGTATGTAAGAACAAAGATATCAGCACACTGCTTGCAGATAATGTTGATGAGCTATTTACTTCTCACAAAGATATTTGGGAAGGTTTAAAGTCATACTATTATAAATTTAAAGCTGTGCCAGAAGCTGGAATTTTACAAGAAAAGTTTAAAGACTTTGAACCAGTAGACGCCAAGGCTGAAACTGGGTACTACTTAGATCAACTTAAAAATGAATTTATATCTAATAAGTTAAAGAGCATTATTATTCGTGGAGGGTCAGCACTAAAAGAAGATGCGGCATCTAGAGTACTTGCACAAATGCAAAGTGATTTGGCAAGCTTAAGTCGTTTTACAAATAATGTTAGAGACTTAGATATTATTGATGTTGAAAATGCAGCACGACATTACGAAGCGGTTAAAGAGCGTTCATCTGTAATGGGTGGAGCCCCAGGAATCCTAACTGGATTTAGTGCTATTGATAAAGCATATCCAACTGGAATGGCTCCAGGCCACCTCATTGTGGCTATTGGTTGGCCAGGACGTGGTAAGACCTGGTTTACCTCGTACCTTGCTTGTAAGGCTTGGGAACAAGGCTTTAAGCCTATGATTGTTTCGCTTGAAATGTCTCCAGAGAATATGCGTGACCGTATATTTACAATGCTGGGATCTGGAATATTTAAGGCAAGCGATTTATCAAAGGGTGATATTAATATTGATGATTTTCGTAACTGGGGAAATAAGAAGTTTGAGGGCAAGAATAGTTTTGTATTGATTTCCAATGAGGGTGCGTCAGAAGTTACTCCTGCAACTATCCAAGGCAAGATTGATCAGCATAAACCAGATCTAGTTATCTTAGACTACCACCAGCTTTTTAATGACAACAAGCGTTCAAATTCTGAAGTAGAAAGAAATAGAAATGTTTCTCGTGAATTTAAAATGCTTGCAGTATCAAACAATATCCCAATTATTGATATTACTGCAGCAACAGCTGATGATGTTTCAGATCAAGACAATCCACCTATGATGAGCCAAGTTGCTTGGTCCAAAGCAATTGAGTACGATGCAGATATGGCAATGGCTGTTCATAGATACCCTCAAACTAATATGATTGAGATTGTGTCTAGAAAAAATAGACACGGTCATGACTTTAACTTCTACCTGGACTGGGATATCAATCGTGGTATCGTCAAAGAGATTTACGAAAACCCATTCCAGAATGACGCACAAAAGAATTAAAAGATTTCAAATTGATGTAGAGTTTCATGATAACATTCAGCTTATAAGTCTTAAGCCGCAATACGAAAATCTACTTACTCATGATATGAGGTCAAAAGGATATGCTAGAGTCCTTGACATAGACACAGCATTTTCGGTACAATTTACAGGCGAAACATGGAAGTTCTTAATGACGCTCCATGGTGTATACGTAGGAAAGAAGCAGGCATGGCTATCAGAGGGTATAACGCAAGGAAAATTGATTCCACGCAATATGCGCCCAACCATATCAAGTCAATAGTAAAAGCTTTAGGGCTAGATGTTGTTGCGGAACCAGGCAATGAGGTTATGTTTTACTGCCCATTTCATTCTAATAGGCACACAGCAAGTTGCTGCATAAATAAATCGTCTGGTGCTTGGCTATGCTTTAACCCATCTTGTGGAGAATCTGGAACATTAACTGAATTAGTTAGAAGAGTTTTGCACAAAAATGATTTTGAGGCTATTAGATTTATTGCCGCACAAGAACAAGAGGCTTTAAATAATTTTGATGAAGTCATGGCAAGTATGTTTGAAGATAAACCAGATTTTGAAGAGTTTTCGCAAGAAACCCTAGATAAGCTTTACGGAGAAATTCTAAAAAATAAAAATGCACAGGACTACTTGTTGTCTCGTGGCATAAATAAGTCTTCTATTGATCACTTTAGATTGGGTTATTCTTCTAATATGAATATGGTAATTACTCCAGTTCATAGCCCAGACGGAACCCCAATCGGATTAGTAGGACGATCAATCGAAGGCAAGTCTTTTAAGAATAGCACCAATTTACCAAAGAGCAAAACTTTGTTTAACATACATCGTGCTAAAAAAATTGGAGAAAATGTTATTGTTGTTGAATCAAACTTTGATGCAATTAGAATACATCAGGCAGGGTTTCCAAATGTTGTTGCAACACTAGGCGGAATACTGTCTACAGAGCAGCATAAATTATTAAATAGGTATTTTAATAAAATAACTATAATGACAGACGCAGATTTGGCAGGCAGAGAGCTGGGCTTGAGCATAGCCAATAGATTAAAGAATAAGGATGTCTTGTGGTCTTCCCACGAATATGGTAAGATATATCCACATGATGCAAAAGATGCTGGCGATATGACAGATGATGAAATTAAAACTTGTATTAAAAATGCAGTTTCTGACATAGAGTACAGATCTTGGAACCCATAATAAAATAAACTAAAGATGGATATACACCATCCAATATATGAAATGAGGAAAGATGGGCATAGTAAAAGGGTTGAAAGACCTTAATAAAGTAATGGACAAGCCACAGTCTTCTGGTGGAGACGGAACAAAGGCTCGTTGGGTTAAGCTGGAAGATGCGGAAAGCGTAAAGGTTCGTTTCTTACAAGAACTTGATCCAGACTCACCTACTTATAATGAAAAGCTAGGTCTTGGATTTATTGCAGTAGAACACACAAACCCAAAAGACTATCGCCGTAAGGCTTTATGCACAATGGATGATCAAGGAAAGTGCTACGGCTGTGAGCAACACCGCAAGGACTACAAGGCTGGATGGAAGGGTCGTTCACGACTTTACATTAATGTTCTTATTGATGACGGCAAAGAAGATCCGTATGTCGGAATTTTGTCACAAGGTTCAAGTGGAAAAACAATCACACCAACACTAATTGAATACGCTGGTGAAATGGGAAGCATTACAAATCTCATGTGGCGAATCAAGCGTACAGGTACAAAAACAGATACTAGTTACACAATTATCCCACTAGCAAAGGATGAAACTCCTTTTGATGGTACATCGCTTGAGCTTTATAAGCTTGAGGAAACAGCAGTCCGTGACCTTCCATATACAGAGCAAGAGTCATTCTTCTCTGGAGAAGGCAACAATGAAGAGTCTTCATCTTCAAGTAGCGTAGACTGGTAATATAAATATGAGTGGGGCCAGTCTATTGACTGGCCCTGCCTTATTTAGTAGAATACATAATATGATTTCATACGAGATACCAGACCCGTTTACTGCATTTAGAATTGAAAAATATAGTAAACAAAAAAGCGGATACCGCTATGATTTTTTCTCTGGTGAATGGGATATGAACTGTGCAGCTTGTAATGAATTATTAACAGCACCAAACAAGAAAACAATGACTAAGATTAGACTTTATCACACTAGAAACGAATGTTTAGGCGGATACTAATGAGTTTTACACATTTACACGTTCACTCATATTACTCATTAATGGATGGGCTAAATTCACCATTAGAGCTTGTGCAGGCTGCTAAAGCGGCAGGGCAGACAGCAATTGCAATTACAGACCATGGGACACTTTCATCTCATAGAGAAATGCAAATTGCTTGCAAGCAAGAAGGTATTCGGCCAATTTTAGGAGTAGAAGCCTATATCTCACCTACAGATAGATTTGATAAATCATCTAAAACAGATAAGTCCATTCAGGCATACAATCACATAATCTTGTTGGCAAAAAACAAAAAAGGCTTAGAGAATATTAATATCCTTCAGGAGATTGCTTGGAATGAAGGTTTCTACCATAAGCCTAGAATTGATAGGGAGGTCCTCAATGAATACTCGGAAGGCATTATTGTATTGTCTGGATGTCTTAATGGTCTTATTTCTAAGTCTATCGAAAAAGGCGAATTCTCTGAAGCTAAGATTGTTCTCAAAGATTTTAAAAAGACTTTCGGTGAAGATTTTTATGTTGAGGTTCAGTCTCACAATCCAGAAGAAATAAATTCTAAATTGTTAGAGCTTGCTGACGAACTTAAAATTAAGGCGGTGGCAACAGGAGATGCTCACTTTGCTAAAGAAGAAGATCGTGTACTAGAAGAGGCTATGCTTATTTTATCAACATCCCCTAAGATGGATAAGGATGCCGACTTTGAAATGTCTAGACAGATTAAAGATGTTAATGAAAGATTAAATTACCTGTATCCAGACCGTAGAATATCTTTTCAGGACTATAATTTGTTTATTCAATCAAGGTCTGAGATTGAGGCTGATTTTAATAAGGCTGGCATTAATCGTACAGATATATATGAAAACACCATGGAAATTGCTGGCAAAATTGGAGAATACGATTTTAACAGTGGTTTAGACTTGCTCCCAGTACCCAAGACGGATGCCGACGATAAACTGGCTCAAATGGCCTCTGAAGGCCTTAAAAGACTAGGTCTCGCAGAGTCTCAAGTGTATGTTGATAGGCTTGAAGAAGAGTTATCTGTAATTAAAGATAAGTCATTTGCTTCTTACTTTTTAGTAGTTGCAGATATGATTAATTGGGCAAAAGAAAATGATATTAAGGTTGGTCCAGGTCGTGGATCTGCTGCAGGCTCACTTGTTTGCTACGCACTTGGAATTACAGACGTAGACCCAATTAAATATGATCTATTGTTCTTCCGTTTTATTAACCCAGAGCGTAATGATTTTCCTGATATTGATACTGATTTTGAAGACCGCCGTCGTAAAGAAGTTAAAGACTATTTAAAGAAAAAGTTTAAGCACGTTGCATCTATTTCTACATACACTTATTTTAAAGATAAGGGTGTAATTAGAGATGCTGCTCGTGTATTTATGGTGCCACTATCTGATGTTAACCGTGCAATGAAGTCTATTGATACCTTTGAAGATTTTATTGAATCACCCAACACAAAAGAATTTAGAACTAAATACCCAGAAGTAGTTTGGCTCGCAGACAGATTGCGTGGGAGAATTAGATCTGTTGGCGTACACGCAGCAGGAGTTGTTGTTGCAAAAGATGATATTAGAAAGTATGCTCCAGTTGAATCTAGAGCAGATGCAAGTGATTTAGTTTCTGGAAGAATTCCTGTCGTGGCATACGATATGGATACTGTTGCAGATATAGGTCTTATTAAGCTAGACGCCCTAGGTCTTAAAACTTTATCTGTGATCTCAGATACATTATCTTCAATTAAAAAGAGATCAGGTAAAGATATTAATCTTTCTGAGTTGCCACTAGACGATGCAAACGTATATAAAATATTAAGCGAAGGATATACAAAGGGAGTGTTTCAGGCAGAAGCAACTCCTTATACAAACTTGCTTATAAAAATGGGTGTAGACAAGTTTGAAGATCTTGCCGCTTCAAATGCGCTAGTTCGTCCAGGAGCAATGAATACTGTAGGTGCTTCTTATATTAAACGCAAGCATGGTGATGAAGCAGTACAGTTTATTCATCCAATCATGAAACCGTTTACAGAAAACACATATGGAGTTATTATTTATCAAGAGCAGGTCATGCAAGCGTGTGTGCACCTAGGAGGAATGACCTGGTCAGAAGCTGACAAGGTTCGTAAAATTATTGGAAAGAAAAAAGATGCAAAAGAATTCGACCAGTTCAAGGATCGCTTTATTGATGGCGCTTCAAAACACATTTCTAAGAAGCAAGCCGAAACGTTATGGCATACTTTCGAGGCTCATGCTGGGTATTCTTTTAACCGTTCCCATGCTGTTGCTTACTCTATGCTCTCTTACTATACTGCTTGGCTCAAGACTTATTATCCTTTGGAATTTATGTTCTCAATTCTTAAAAACGAAAATGACAAAGACGCCAGAACGGAATATCTAATTGAGGCAAAAAGATTAAAGTTGAGCATAAAACTTCCACACATTAACGAATCAGATGTTTTCTTTTCTTTAAAAGGAGACTCAATTCGATTTGGCCTCGGAGAAGTAAAGTTTATTTCAGACAGTATTGCAAATAAAATTATTGATCAAAGACCATTTAATTCTTATTCAGAGTTTATCGAAAAGGCTTCTAAGAAGGGAAGCGGAATTAATAGTCGTGCCATCTCTGCATTGAATGCAATTGGCGGTGCGGCATTTGAAGATAACCCAAGAAATGGGAATGAGAAGGACAACTATTACGAGTACTTAGGTATACCAACATTTAACTTAGAAGGAATACCTCCAAGAATTAAATCGCAAGCTAGACCAATTGAAGAATTTGAAGACCTAGGTTCATTTGTAATGTTTGGAATGGTTAAGTCAATTAAACGTGGCAATGGTTGGGCACGTATTGAGCTGGTAGATGAAACTGGATCTATTGGCTTATTCCACACGGAGCAGACACAAATAGAAACTGGACAGATGTATTTTATTCTTGTGGGTGATAATAGAATTGCTCGTTATGTAAAGGTAAGCGATATTGATCCTTCAGGCTCTAATTCATTTGTAGATTATCTGTACAAAAAGGGGTATGACCTTGACGAAGACGAGTATGTTGTAGTAGACTTTACTCCGTATGTAACAAAGGCTGGGAAAACAATGAGCCATATAATTCTTTCAAATTCAGAAAAAGAATTGACTAGAGTAATTGCTTTCCCAACAATGTATAAAATGTCCCTTGCTAAAATGCGAGAAGGAATGAAGTGTAAGGTTGTCCTATCTACTTTAGATGATGGAACTTTAATGGTAAAGGAAATAAAATGACAGAAGAATATGATGTAAATGAAGTACAAGCTTCGCTAACGGCAAGCAAGGTTTTAGTTGCTATCCTGGAAACACTAGGTAGCGTAAGGGTTGAAACAAAGACTCTGGTTGAGGCAGACAACAAAGACAAGCAGCTCGTTGTAGACTACGACGAAACTGGACCAGCGTTTATCTTTAGACTTCCATCTGATAGCGAATTTGAATTTAACGGCATGCTAGCAGAAGGCGAAATTAAAGAAGCGGAACTAATTAATGACTTCGAATAGTATAGTAACAGAATACGGACTAGATGCTCTTTCTGCAGTACTACATGAAACTGCAATTGAAAAAGGTTTCTGGGACGGAACTATTAGCTATGATAAGGTCGGTAATAAATTAGCATTGGTTCATTCTGAAGTAACAGAAGTGCTTGAAGCAATTAGAAAAAATAAAGGGTCAGAAGAAGTTGTTGAAGAAATGGCAGATGTAATTATTAGATTACTAGACATTTACGCAGCAATGAGAAATTCAGGAGATTTAATCCATAGCCTAGATGAAGTTCTAGATAAAAAAATTAATATAAATAAAGAAAGACCAAGGCTTCACGGCAATTTATTTTAATGCTATACTAAGGGAAAGAAAAGGTTTACATGAGTATATTAATAGATGATGTATTAGCAAAATTAGATCCAAAAACAAGAGCACGAGTTCAATCAGCACAGGACGTTCAAGTTGAAAAACAACTTACACCAAGTATTGGATTAAACTTTGCTCTCCGTGGCGGTCTAGGATACGGCAGACAAGTCCTTGTGTGGGGCAACAAATCTGCTGGTAAGTCTTCGTTCTGTTTGCAAATGATTGCAATGGCGCAAAAAGAAGGAAAGACTTGTGCATGGATTGATGCCGAAGCGTCATACGACCAGTCTTGGGCTGAAAGTTTAGGAGTAGATTCATCTTCCCTTATCTATTCTCCAGCAAAAACAGTAAACGACATGGTTGATGTTGCAACAAAGCTAATGGATGCTGGGGTTGACATGATAGTTGTTGACTCAATTTCTGCATTGTTGCCAGCAATTTATTTTGAAAAAGATGGAAATGAAATGAAAGATTTGCAGGATACAAAGCAAATCGGCGCTGAAGCAAAGGATATGACCCACGCAGTCAAAATGTTAAATTATGCAAACAAAAACACACTACTTGTTCTCATCTCACAACAACGAAATCAATTTGGATCTATGCATGCTAGTCACATCCCAACAGGTGGCATGGCAGTCAAGTTCTTTTCTTCCACTGTCATTAAACTCTGGTCGTCTGAAGCTGAGGCGAATGCTATTAAAGCTGGGATTAAAGTTGGCGACAAGATCATTGAACAAAGAGTTGGAAGGCCAGTTAACTGGATTATTGATTACAACAAACTCGGTCCCCCAAATCTATCAGGACAGTATGACTTTTACTACCAAGGGGAAACTCTTGGTGTAGACCGTGTCGGTGAAACTCTTGATGTTGCAGAAATGTGCGGGATTGTAGAAAAAGGTGGAGCATGGTATACAGTAAATGGAGAACGTTTTCAAGGACGTGCAAAGGCTGTAGCATATTTAAAGGAAAATCCAGATGTTGTAAACAGCTTGGAAGAAGAGATAAATGCCAAATCTTAATGAGTTTTTTAATAAAAAGATTGAGCAAAAAGAGTATGAATTAGAAAGGCTTCCAGGTCTTAGAGCATGTAATACATGCGACGAGGATGTTAATGGAGCAAGTTGGGACCCTATAGAGTTGGTTATGTCTTGGAGATGTTCCAAAGGGCATGAAACAGTTTTTAAGGTTCAGTAGTGTCAGAAAGAGCAGAAGTAAAAAGAGATGGCGCTAAGGCTCAAAAAAATAGTGGTCGTGGTGATTATCAAAAAGGTGATGCAAAGTGGAATCAGTTCCTTGTGGACTATAAAGAAGCGAAAGCATCATTTAATTTAAATAAAGATGTATGGGCTAAAATCTGTACAGATACTTTTAAGGTAAGTCGAGATATGCATCCCGCTCTTAAAATAATAATCGGTGAGGATTCCAAGGTTCGACTTGGAATCATTGAGTGGTCGATCTTAGAAGATCTGATCGCATTCTGGGAGGAAAATAAAAATGGCTAATCCAACAATTACAATCGTTGGTCGAGTAGGGCAGGATCCAGTTAAGCTAAACGGTGGCGGAGTAAGACTACGCATTGTTTCAAATGATCGTGTTAAAAATGACGCAACAAACCAGTGGGATGACAAAGATACATCTTGGTGGACAGTTAAGGCGTGGAAAAGTTTAGCAGAGCAAAGCATTGCTACACTTAAAAAGGGTCAAGAAGTGGTTATTGTAGGAAAGATTTATGAAGAGACATGGAAAGACAAAGAAGGTAATAGTCGGACATCTTATGATGTAAACGCAGACACAATTGCAGTGACAACCTGGTCTTTGTCAAAAAACGAATCAAGTTCATTTAAGCAATCTCTTAAATCAGATTCTTGGTCGGCCCCCTCTAAGTGGGATATTACAGAGGCAGAGGTTCCATTCTAATGACAACCTTCCTGTTTGGGTTGTTGTTAGGTTTTGCAATCGGATATCCATTCGGATTGTTTATAGATAAGGTAGATAAATGGCAGAAGAAAAAAACACACTAGAACTAATTAGCAATATTACTGAGTTTAATGACCTACATGAGTTTATGAAAGATGAACATCTAGACAAGGCATTAGCAATTGTAGTAAAGCTATTAATGAATCCAGATGTTCCATCTGCTAAAGCACCCATGCTAATTATGGAGCTTCAAGCAATGTCTACTAAGTTTGCCGTAATGTCTTCTGTGTATTCAACTATTGCTAAAGATAAAGCGGGAACTGTAAATAATAATAAAAAGAATGTTTACTATTCAGTAAAAGAGTCCATAGACAAACTTGTAGATGCACTTAAGTATGTCGTTAGATATAACTCATGATTCAAAAAAGAATTATGCTGGTGTTTATTTTTATTGGTTCAGCAATAGGATTGTTTGTTTTAAATTCTAATCAACCAAAGTGCATTAACCTATACGTAGACTACGGAAATAATTCTACAGTAGAAAAGAAATGCGTCAGTGCCAGTGGTAAAGTTAATTCTTTAGATCTATTAAAGACACATGGGTATAATATAGAGGGAACAGTAAAGTATGGAAATGCTGTTGTCTGCAGAGTAAATAATTTTCCCAACAACAGTGTTGAAAAATGCCAAGACATGCCACCAGAAAATGCATATTGGGCCGTGTTAGTAAAAAAGAATCAGGCCTTGCCATTTCCAAGAAATGAATGGGGCTGGGCACAAAAGGGAATTAATGAAACTTTTGTCGAACCAGGAGACCACCTTGGCCTAGTATTTTCTACTAAAGGAGAAGTAAGATGGCCGTAGAATTATTAGAAGAAAAGGTTAAGAATAAATCTTTTCCAATATTAATTATTGCTCAGCTTTTTATAACAGTTTTTGCTTTATCTGTAGTTAATGAAATTGCAGTAGATGTTTGGCGTTCTTTAAGGGGTCACTGATGGTAATACTAAGTAAAATTTATACTAAAACTGGCGATGATGGGCAAACCTCTAACGCTAATAACGAAAGGGTGTCTAAGACTAGCCCTATAATGGAAGCGATAGGTGCTGTAGATGAGGCCAACTCTGCTATTGGAATGGCAACCGATGAGTATAATGATATTATTGAAAGAGTTCAGAGCGACTTATTTGATCTTGGCGCAGAGCTTGCAGGTGCTTCAACAATAACAATATCTGAAAACAGAGTAACATATTTAGAAAATGTAATTGATGACTATAATGAATATCTAGAACCTTTAAGATCTTTTGTTTTACCAACAGGACCACTGCACAATGCAAGGACTGTTGTAAGAAGGGCAGAGCGTGAAGTTTGGAAGATAGAAAATGTAAATCCAAACATTGCTAAGTATTTAAATCGTCTATCAGACTTATTGTTTGTTATGGCTAGATATCACAATAAAGGAAAAGAAAAAATGTGGGTGCCAAACAATGGCTAGAGATATTGTAAAGAACCTCAAGTTTAAAAAGCACACTGGTAAGTTCTTTGATCCAGAACTATTTGCTCAACTACTTGATGAGTCTTATAGAAATACAAAACGTGCAGATGGTGAGATGACAAAGAAGTCATTTAGCCCAAGCTCACTTGGGTATGGACACGGAAATTGTCCAAGGTACTGGTACATGGCATTTAGTGGTGCAATGTTTATTGACGATAACGATGCTGTTGCCGTTGCAAACATGGCTCAGGGAACACAAGCTCATGAAAGACTTCAAAAACTTATTTCTACAATGCCTCAGTTTAAATCTGAAGAAGAAGAAATTATTAACGAGTATCCTCCAATTAGAGGCTTTATAGATTTAATTATGGAATATGATGGTGAAACTGTAATTGGTGAAATCAAGACGGCCAAACAAGAGGTTTGGGATACCAGACAATCTGAGATGAAGCCTACTGCAAATCATATGCTACAGCTTCTTACGTACATGAAACTAAAGAATGCTAAAGAAGGATTTTTCTTGTACGAAAACAAAAATACACAAGAGATACTAGTAATTCCTATTAGCATGAATGAACGCAATAAAGAAATTATTGAGAGCACATTTAGATGGCTAGAGTCTGTCTGGGATAATTTTCAAAATGGAGACCTCCCTAGAAGACCAGAAGGTGCGACTAAGTCAAAGATGCCTTGTACATACTGCCCAATTAAGAAAGAGTGTTATACAAAAGGCGGACCAGAAGGAACAGTAGACTTAGATTTATTTGTGGTGCCTAAAGTATGATTTGTGCTAATAAGGAGTGTGCTAAAGATTTTGAGCCAAAGACTCATAATCAAAAGTATTGCACAGATGAATGCTGCAGAGTTGCAACAAATCGCAGAATCATGGAAAAATACTATGAAAAGAAAGCTATCAGAAACGGTGCTGTTCGTCCATGCAAGAGATGTAAGATACAATTAAGTAGATATAATAAAACAGAATACTGTGCTACATGTGAAAAGAATATAGACTTAACTACAAAAGGCAAAGTAAAAAGGATGCTAAATGACATTGGCTGATCTTGTAAAAACAAAAGCAAACAGGGTGTTGGGCATAGATGCCTCAACAAACTCTATTGCTTTCTGCTTGATGGAAGACGATAAGCCATTAAAGTGGGGCAAGATTGAGCTTAATGGTCTCGATATATATGAAAAGATCCATGACGCAAAGAATAAAATGCATTCCATGCTTGAAGAGTTAAAGTCAGATTACATTGTTGTTGAGGGTGCAGTGTTTGTTAAATCAGCAGATGCAGTAATTAAACTATCTTATGTTTACGGGGTGGTAATTGCAGAGCTTATGTCAACAGGGGCTAAAGTTATAACTATTTCCCCCTCATCTTGGCAAGCCTACATAGGAAATAAGAATCCCACTAAAGAAGAAAAACAAGCCATTAGGGTAGAGAACCCAGGTTACGCTGACTCATGGTATCAAAACAAATTAAGAAACATGAGAAAGCAGAGAACTGCTGACTATTTTAATAGGAAGTATAATTTAAATGTGGTGGATTTTGACGTTGCAGATAGCTTTGGCATTGCACATTATGCTAACAAGGTGCTAACAGAGCGATGAAATTATATCAAAATAAAGACTGGCTATTCAGAAGATATTCTGTTCAAAAGAAAACGGTTACTGAAATTGCTGAAGAGTGTAAGGTTTCTGCTATGACTATACAGAGATATTTAGAAAAGTTTGGATTGATTAAAAAAAGATGAGCAAAGACGTGTGGCTAAACGCCAATCAGGAAACAGCTGGAGACCTTATACTTACTGGGTATCATGGGCCTTTAAGAGATATGCCTGTGTACGATGAAGTAAGATCCTTATTTGGACACGGATCAACAGCATTAGATTTTGGATGTGGGGTGGGAAGAAACTCCGTAGCCTTATCAGATACATACGATAAAGTTATTTCTTTTGACTTGCCAAGCATGATAGGTTTAGTACCAGAAGATAACAAGTTAAGTAATATAACATACACTACTGATTGGGAATATGTAAAGTCTTTTAAATTTGACACAGTTTTAGCAAGCCTTGTATTTCAACATATAGAGGACTCAGAGCTGAATTCATATTTAGCCGATTTGTCTCAAATAGCGGACAGGTTGGTGCTGCACAGCAGAACTTGGATTGACCATTCTGCGTCGCAGGTATTGCCAATTGTTGAAAAATATTTTACAATAGACACCATAGAGTATTCTAGAGATCCCAATAACCCTATTGACGATCACTTTATTGCAACATTAAAAAAGGGGCGGAATAATGCTAAAGCCAGTATATGAAGATGTTAACAATTTTAATTGTAGTGATCTGTATTTAAAATCAGTAGGCGCTCCAGCTGGCAATAAAATATGGTCAGCATGCCATGAAATTGCACACATGCTAATTGAGAAAAATATCTCATACGGTAACTCAGCCCTTGAACCTGCAAGAATATTTTCAACGGCGGACTCAACAGAACAATTAAAGGTTCGTATTGATGATAAATTAAATAGAGTAAAGAATAATCAGGGCTTTGCTGGAGATAACGATATTGATGATTTAATTGGATATTTAGTATTATTAAAGATTGCAAACGCTAATTCTAATTGACATTTTAGTCAACTGAAAGTACAATAGGTTAATGAGCGAAATAGAGCCAGCCCAGCATTTTGATAGAATGAATAGAGTTGTAGAAGAACTCTTAAAGGGCAACACGCCTACACAAATAGCCACAATTACTGGATTTCAAAGAAAAGAAGTTTTGGAATTCATTGATGAGTGGAAGACTGTTGTGCATAGCGACAGTGGTATACGAGATAGGGCCAGAGAAGCAATATCTGGAGCGGATCAGCATTATGCAATGCTGATTAAAGAAGCTTGGAAAACAGTAGAAGATGCAGATCAAGCAGGCCAGTTAGCTGTAAAGTCTGGTGCATTAAAACTAATTGCTGATATAGAAACAAAAAGAATAGCAATGCTACAGTCAGTTGGCGTACTTGAAAATAATGAAATTGCTTCTCAGATTGTTGAAACAGAACGTAAGCAAGAAGTTCTTGTAAAGATATTAAAAGAGGTTTCTTCAACTTGCCCAAAATGCAAGATGGATGTTGCAAAAAGATTATCTCAAATTACTGGCATAATTGAATCAGTACCAGTAGAGGAAGCAGATGTCGTTTGAGTTTGATGACCTCATTGACATGCTTGATGGGGAAGAGTTTGACGAAAAGCCAGTCGACTTAAGAACATTTGTTAACCACCCAGATTATCTTGGCCTGCCACCACTCTCAGAATATCAGTATACATTAATTGAAAAAAGTTCTCAAATTTATAAAGAAGCAACTTTAGTAAAATTGTTTGGTGAAGAAGAAGGAAAGATTCGATTTAAGCAAACTGCAAACGAAGTAGTTGCTCAACTCGGCAAGGGATCAGGAAAAGATTACTGCTCAACAATTGCAGTTGCCTATATAGTTTATTTACTATTGTGCTTAAAAGATCCAGCTACGTATTATGGTAAACCACCAGGGGACAGCATTGATATTATTAATATTGCTATTAACTCTCAGCAAGCAAGCAACGTTTTCTTTAAAGGATTTAAAACACGCATTGATAAGTCGCCATGGTTTGCTGGAAAGTATAGCGATAAAGCAGCAGAAATTAAATTTGATAAAGCAATTACAGTTCACTCAGGCCACTCAGAAAGAGAAGCTTGGGAAGGATATAACGTTATTGTAGTTATCCTAGATGAGATTTCAGGATTTGCTATTGAAAATACAACGGGGCATGATCAGGCAAAAACAGGTGGCGCAATCTATGACATGTATAGAGCATCAGTTGATTCACGTTTCCCAGACTTTGGAAAAGTAATTTTGCTTTCTTTTCCACGCTACAAGAACGATTATATACAACAAAGATACGATGCTGTGGTGGCACAAAAAGAAACTATTATTAGAGAGCATAAGTTTAAGATGGACAACGATCTTCCAGACGGAACAGAAGGCAATGAGTTTGAAGTTCAATGGGAAGAAGACCATATACTTTCGTACAAGATTCCTAAAGTATATGCACTTAAGCGTCCAACATGGGAAATTAATCCAGTAAGAACTATTGATGATTTTAAAGTTGCATTTTTTACTAACCCAACGGACGCCTTGTCTAGATTTGCATGCATGCCACCAGAGGCCGTAGATGCATTTTTTAAATCAAGAGAAAAAGTTGAAAAAGCTTTTAACAAAGGTCACCTTGCCGTAGACACATTTGGAAGACTAGAAGAATGGTTTATTCCTGATCCAGATAAAAAATATTTTTTACATGTTGACTTAGCCCAGAAGCATGACCATTGTGCAGTTGCAATGGCACATGTTAATAAATGGGTTAATGTTAAAGTTACTGACACATATTCTCAACCAGCCCCAATTGTTGAGATAGATGCAGTCAGGTATTGGACACCGACTTCTGATAAATCTGTTGATTTTACAGAGGTTAAAGATTATATTTTATCACTTAGAACAAGGGGATTTAATATAAGCGTATGTACTTTTGACAGATGGAATTCTCATGACATGATGCAACAACTAAAACAATATGGCATCAATACAGAAATTCTATCTGTCGCCAAAAAACATTACGACGACATGGCTATGGTTGTCTTAGAGGAAAGATTAACTGGCCCTCATATTCAATTATTAATTGATGAACTGCTTCAATTAAGAATTATGCGAGACAAGGTTGACCACCCCAGAAAAGGATCAAAGGACTTGGCGGATGCTGTATGCGGATCTATTTATAATGCTATAAGTAGAACTAGATTTGATTCTAATCAAGAAGTAAATATTCATACTTATGAATCAATGAGTTATGATAATGATTTTGGCAAAGAGCCAGATGGAGAAACAAGCTCTTTTAATATGATTAAGGCTCCAAGAATACCAGAAAACTTAAAAGATGCAATGGACAGGATGATGATAATATGAGTACTTATCAAGAAAAAGCAAAAGAGTGTAAATGTTGCGGTAAGCATGTTCCACTACCAACAGTACTAAAAGAATATAATGGAATAGTTTTATGTCCAACAACATTTTCTAATGTAGTTGAATATAAAAGAATTTGGATAGCATCTGGTAAAAGACCAATGGGCAATATCCGTAAACATTTTTCAGAATATGTTCAGCAGATAGTTGAAGAAACTATTGACAAAAATCAAGACGGCACGTTATAATAGACTTCTAAGCAACAATAGCTTAGTTGGTTAAAGCCCCGAACTCATAATTCGGTAATCGTAGGTTCAAGTCCTACTTGTTGCACGAAAGGTAGATATGAATAGCGAAGATAAAATGGAATATTATCTTTCAATAGGCGCAATAGAATTGTCTGGCATGGATGAAGACGGCGAGTTAATATTTAATATAACTGAAAAAGCAAAAATACTTGCACCAGAACTTTGGCAGGCACACGAAGAGCATGTAAACGAATCACTGGTTTCTTTATATAATAAAGGATTAATTAATGTAACTTATAATGAAGATCTTGAAGCAATAATTGAAATGTCCGATGAAGGAAAAAAGGTAGCAAAGGAAATGGGTTTAGTTGAAATGGATATGGATATAGATATTCCAAATGATTAGACAAATGCCTTCGTAGCTCAGAGGACAGAGCATTCGGTTTCTACCCGACTGGCCGCAGGTTCGACTCCTGCCGAAGGCACGAAAGTCCTTATAGCCCAGCGGTAGAGGCGGTAGACTTAAAATCTATACAGCGTTGGTTCGAATCCAACTAGGGACACGTAACATGCGGATGTTGCATATTGGTAGTGCCTCTGCCTTCCAAGCAGAAGGGGTGAGTTCGATTCTCATCATCCGCTCTCTTTCTCACTCGTCCAACGGCAGGACATCGCCCTTTGGAGGCGAGAATCGTGGTTCGAATCCATGGTGAGAAGCTAAAAAAATGATATACTAATCATAAGCAGTACAAAAAATAAGGAGAAAAAAATGAGCGTTTTAAAAAAGATTAAAGATTTTTTTGGAGTTAAAGAAGATATTTATAGCGTAAAGATAGATGAAATTTTAGCACCAGTAAAGAAAGCACCAGCAAAGAAGGTTGCCAAGAAGGCTCCCGCAAAGAAGGTAACTAAGAAAGCACCAGCCAAGAAAGTTGCTAAAAAAGCGCCAACTAAGAAGGCTAAGTAATGTTTGAGTACTACGTTAAAAAAGTTACAAAGGTTGTAGACGGAGATACTATTGATGTAGATATTGATCTTGGATTTGATATCTCATTTAGCTCACGAGTTAGATTAGCGGGAATAGATACTCCTGAAAGCCGTACCTCAGATAAAATGGAAAAAGCACTCGGCCTTGAATCTAAAGAATATTTAAAGAAAGCAATTGATGCATCTAAGACTGTTGTTATTAAAACAGAAAAAATGGACTCATCAGAAAAATACGGGCGCATCCTTGGATGGCTATTTCTAGACGGATCTAAAGTATCAGTCAATGAACAAATGATTGCCGATGGATATGCATGGGGATACCTGGGAGATACCAAGGTTAAAGACTTTGAAGCGCTAGCAAAAGCTAGAGCAAAATCTAAAAAGTAGATATAAATGAAAGAAGCTTTATGCTTTGATGATGTACTGCTAGAGCCAGCAACTAATAGTGTTGTTAAAAGTAGATCGCTTCCAAATCTTTCTATGAAAATTGGAAACCCAAATAATAAAGCAGCATGGCTTAATCTTAAATTTCCAATTATGATTGCTCCAATGGAGTATATTAGTAGTACAAAAATGCTTAACGCTATATCTTCAGTAAACGGAATCGGTTTTGTTCAAAGGCATAATGACATTAAAGATAAATTTGCTCAAGCAGAGTCTTTAAATGGAAGAAGCGGCTTTGCAATTAACATTGATCAAGCTAAAGATACTGATTTTATTAATAAAATTTTAAGCTTTAATGTAAAAGTTATATTATTAGATACTGCTTTAGGGCACACCAATGTTGTTGTTGATGCAGTTAAGCAATTAAGATCTATTGTTCCAAATAAGATACACATAATGGTAGGAAATGTGTCTTCTTACGAAGCCTACAAATCTCTTATGGATGCAGGTGCTGATTCAGTAAGAGTTGGAATTGGTGGTGGAGCAGCTTGTATGACAAGAATCGAAACTGGTTTTGGTGTACCAGTTTTAACATCAATAATGGACGTGTATGAAAAAGTTAAAGGTGATGAGATAAATGGAATTGTTGCAGATGGCGGGATTAAAAATAATGGAGATATTGTAAAAGCTTTTGCTGCAGGAGCAAGTGCCGTAATGATGGGTTCTATGTTTGCTGGACATGATGAATGTGACGGTGAACCAGGTTCTTTTAGAGGCCTGGCCTCAGAAGAGATTCAGATTAAAATGGGAGTTAAAAATCCATACTCCGAAGGCAAAGCAGGCAAAGTAGATAATAAAGGGTCGGTCATAAAAACAATTAAAAATATGCAAAACTCAATTAACAGCGGATGTTCTTATGGTGGAGTTTTAAACCTTTCTGACCTTGCTAAAAACGCTAAGTTTATTAGGGTGTCACAAGCAAGCTTAAAAGAATCCTGGCATAGGCTGGAAATCTAGTATCAAATATGCTATAATTATTTTACATCCGCCTTATGGGGATGCTAAACTAACTCGCTTAAAAGGAGCAAAAATGGTAAACACACTAACACTGGATCTTTTTAGAGATCCTTTTTTTATTGGCTTTAATCGTGAAATGGAAAGAATGGCACATGTCCATCAGGCTGCAACACGCCAAACATATCCTCCATATGACGTACTAAAGCTAGACGAAGATACATATCAGGTATCAATTGCAGTAGCAGGATTCACCAAGGAAGATATTGACGTATCCGTTGATAACGGAACGCTTATTATTAAGGGTGAAATCAAAGAAGTTACAGACGGCGAATACTTACATAAAGGTATTGCTGCACGTAAGTTCACAAGAACATTCGGGCTCGGTGAATATATGGAAGTAACTGGAGCTTCAATTGAAGATGGAATGTTGCATATTAATGTAGATAGAATCGTTCCAGAAGAAAAGAAACCAAAAGTAATTAAAATCAAATAATCTTTGGTTCGCTACCGAAGGAGACCTGAGCAAGTCACTAAAAGGCTCATTTAACTTAAAGGATAGGTAATGCCAGTATACGAATACAAGTGCTCATATGATGATGCACATGCAACAATGTCAGTACACAGATCAATTGTGGATGAAGATCCAGGCTACACATGTGTTGAATGTGAGTCAGAAATGACTAGACACTTTACTCCATTTGGTATACAGTTTAAAGGAAATGGCTTTTACAAAACAGATAATCCTAAGTAATTTAAATTAACATTCTGCTATAATTACTAAGTAAACAAAAATATTGTTTTACTTAGGAGATACCTAGTTGACTAGAAAGTTAAAGTATTTTTTAACCAGCCTTTTTATAATTGGCTGGCTTTTCCTTTTTAGCCCTAACTTTGCCAATGCTAATGAGCCCCCAGCGCCCTCAGAGCAGGTTGTAGTAAGCCCAGCACAGCAGGCAGTTAATACAGCCCTTGCTACAGCAACTACAGAAGTAGCGCAAGCTGTGGCAGCATCAGAAACATCAACTGCTACAATAGCAACAGCGGTACAAGCAGTAACAGCATCTAACACAGAGGTTGCTCAAGCAAATACAGCAGTAACCACAGCGGTAGCAGCAGTTGCAGAAGTTGCAAACACCAGTGCAATCGCACCAACTGCAACAACAGTGATACAAGATGTTACTACTGCAGTAGCAGCAGTGACAACAGCGGTTGCGGCAATCCCTGCAGATGCAACAACAGCAACACCAGAAGTTGTAACTGCACAGACAGTGGCTACAGAAGCAGCCGCAACAGTAACAGCAGCAGCAACAACTTTAGTTGAAGCAGTAGTTGCAGCATCTACTCCAGCAAACAGTGTTACCCCAGCACCAGAAGTAACCATTACACAAGTTGCCACTCAAGTTGCAACAGAAGCAGCACAAGCAGCAACAGCTTCTGCTGCTGTACAAAATGCAACTACTCAAATACAAGAGGCAAATACTGCAATAGCGGGAGCAAATACGGCGGTAGCTGCAGTAACTCCTGCACGAACAGAGGCTCAAACACAATTAACTCAAGCAAACGTAGCAATTAATAACGCTCAAGACGCAGTCAACGCCCTTGCAGCAACTATCGGCACAACTACAAATGTTTTATCTAATGTCGATGACGCTGGCGTTCGAATGAACCTTCCCTTTAATTTACAGATGGGTGGAGTGACATATAACAATGTTTTTGTAGGTTCTAATGCAACAATTACTTTTGGGGTAAATGAAGGTGGAACATATCACACTACACCTAATGCTCCTTCTATATCTATAGCAGGCTGGGACTGGACTACATGGAGTAATGGGTCTGGAATCACATACTCAACAACTACTAATACACTGAGTGTTGCTTGGGATCTTAGAGTTTATCCTTTAACTACCGCCGAGACACAAATGACTCAAGTTAGATTTAACGCAGACGTTAATCCATCTAACGGAGCATGGCAGGCAGATGTTAATGTTACTGGACCAATACCAAACGGTGCTAGATTTAATATAAGAGAAACAGCAGGCGGAGCAATAACACCTATTATTGATACTAATTCAGGTCCTGGATTTAATGGGACAATAAGTCAAGGACCAGCCTTTACTCCTACACCTGATCCAGATAATGCAACAGTATTGGCAGCAATTGATACAGCAAACGCACAAATTGCTACATTAAACTCAGCAATTACAACAGTTGTTGCAACAAATACAGCAAACATAAATACAGTTATTGCACCTATTGCAACTGTTTCACAAAATACTGTAACTGCATTAGCAGCAGCAAGCACAACATTAACTGAAAAGGTAGCAGACCTTGCAATTGTTTCTACAGCCGTAGAAAAAGTAACTACCGCACCTACAATAGTAGCAGCAGCACAAGCAGTAATTGATGCAGTTCCTGCCCCAGCACCTGCACCAACCCCTGCTCCACCCGCACCAGCTCCTGAACCACCAGTTGTTGAACCACCAGTTGTTGAACCACCAGTTGTTGAACCACCAGTTGTTGAACCACCTGCAGAAGAACCACCTGCAGAAGAACCACCTGCAGAAGAACCACCTGCAGAAGAACCACCTGCAGAAGAACCACCTGCAGAAGAACCACCTGCAGAAGAACCACCTGCAGAAGAACCACCTGCAGAAGAACCAC